>ERZ795053.212-NODE-212-length-73829-cov-10.478570_pt1 | contig 73829 bp, 71 predicted proteins | sample MGYA00375137_ERZ795053 | MGnify/ENA primary metagenome ERZ795053 (study PRJEB30182, sample SAMN05720284) | activated sludge metagenome | isolation source: Anaerobic digester | place: Hong Kong | collected 2014-12-17 ...
CTGTGACCCCTTGCTTGTAAGGCAAGTGCTCTCCCAGCTGAGCTATGCTCCCCCGAACATCACAAACGCAAAACTAAGTATAGCGTATGAAATTATTCGTGTCAACGGAAAAGTGCCTCTTATGCGCAAGAAAAACAAACGGAATTTTACAATGCCCGAACAGCAGACTGATCTTGCAGAACATTTTGTTCGCACGGGCAAAATGCAAAGCCGGCACAGGCAAAAGGAAGGGATGAGTTTCCCGATTTCGGGTTGAACAAGCGCAGGCGAACCGGGTTTTCCCGGTGCGCACGGGAAAAAACCCACGGCCGATTCCGCGTATTCCATTGATTATGCAGCCGTGATGATATATAATATGGAAACTTCAAGGACTGCGAGGGCGTTTGAATTGGAAATTTCTGATAAGCGAAAAATGAATACGAAAAACCTCGTACGCGCGGGCATCCTGTCCGCGCTGATTATCGTGATGACCGTTGTGCCGTACACCGGCTATATCTACTACGGGCTGATCGAAATTACGACGCTGCATATCGTCGTTGCGGTCGGGGCCGTTTTGCTCGGCTGGGAATACGGCGCGGTGCTGGGGCTCGTTTGGGGCGTGAGCTGCATGCTGCGCGCACTGACGAATCCGCTCTGGGCGCCGTTCGTCAACCCTTTGATCTCGGTTGTGCCGCGCGTGCTCGTCGGCGTCGTCGGCGGGCTGACCGCGAGCGGACTGCGCAAGCTTAAGCTGCGCAGCGGCCTCGTGTCCGGCCTTTCCGCCGCCGCGGCGACGCTCACCAACACGGTGCTGGTGCTCTCGGCGCTTAAACTGTTTTCAACGCTTTTGACCGGCACGCCGCTGCTCGGCACGATCTATGCCACGCTGATCGGCGTAAACGGCGTGATCGAACTCGTCGCGGCGATCCTGCTGGTGCCTGTGATCGTAGCTGCGGTCAAGCCGCGCGAGCTTGTGCTCGGCGTTGACATCGGTTCTTCGACGACGAAGTTCGCGCTGGTGAAAAACGGCAGATGTGTCAAGCAGATGCGCAAACCCGACGGCCAGCCGTTTGAAGAAGCGCTTGCGGAGTTCGGCACGGACGGCGTAAAGCGCATTGCGATCACCGGCGTCGGCGCATCCTATATCAAAGGCGATATCCGCGGGATTCCGACCGTACGGCGAGATGAATTCACATCCGTTTCGCGCGGCGCGGTGCGGCTTTCCGGGAAGCACAACTGCCTGGTGGCCAGCGTCGGCACGGGCACGTCGTTCACGCGCGTCACGCCCGTGCGCGCATGGCATGTCGGCGGCACGGGGCTCGGCGGCGGAGCGCTCAAAGGGCTCAGCGGCAGGATGTGCGGCACGGACGACATGGAGGAACTCCAGCGGCTTGCGGCCGGGGGCGATCTGCACGAAATCGACCTGCAGCTCATGGACGTCTGCGAGGGCACAATTTCCAACCTCACGCCGGACACGACCGTGGCCAACATGGCCAAACTCACCGCGAATTCCGGGAAGGAAGACGCGGCGGCCGGGCTCTGCAACCTGATTTTCCAGACGATCGGGCTGATGGCAGCGTTTGCCGTCAAGCGGCATTTTACAAAAACCATCGTGCTTGTCGGCACCATTACCGACTGGCCGATTGCAAGGCGCAGCCTCGACGAAGTGGCCGCGCTGCATAACGTTCGGTTTATTATCCCCGACCATGCGGCGTTCGCAACGGCGATTGGCGCGGCACTGGCGGAGTAGGAGGAAGAGTGAAACAGTATCAGGCAGCCATTTTGGGCTTTGGAACGGTCGGCAGCGGCGTATACCGCGTGCTGACGGAAAACGGGAAACAGATTACGCACCGCGAAGGCATCGAAATCGCGGTCAAGCGGATTCTTGTGCGCGATTTTGAGCACGAGCCGAACCTCGGCCTTGCGCCGCGGGACGTGTTTACAACATCATTTGACGATATCGCCGCCGATAAGGATATCGGCATTGTGATCGAGTGCATGGGCGGCATCGAGCCGGCGCGCACGTTTATCCTCAAGGCGCTCGGAGCGGGCAAGACCGTCGTCACATCCAACAAGGAGGTCATGAGCAAGCACTGGCCGGAATTCGAGCAGGCCGCCAAGGCCACCGGCGCGGGGCTGTATCTCGAGGCGACCGTCGGCGGCGGCATTCCGATTTTGCGAACGATCCTCAACTCCATGCAGGCCAACAACATCTCCCGCGTGATGGGCATCATCAACGGGACGACGAATTATATCCTCACGCAGATGACCGAGTGCGGCCAGAGCTTCGAGGACGCGCTCAGAGACGCGCAGAGACTCGGTTACGCGGAGGCCAACCCCACGGCGGACGTGGAGGGCTACGACGCCATGTACAAGCTCTCCATCCTTTCCTCGATGGCGTTCCATGCGCATATGCCCATCGAGGTGATCTACCGCGAGGGCATCACAAAGCTGACCAAGGCGGATTTTGAAACCGCACAGCTGCTCGGCTACCAGATCAAGCTGCTGGCCATCGGCAAGAAGGAAGGCAACCGCATCGAGGTGCGCGTGCATCCGACGATGATCCCGGCGGAGCACCCGCTTGCGAGCGTGCGCGGCGTGTTCAACGCGATTTTCCTCACCGGCAACGCGGTGGACGACGTGATGCTCTACGGGCGCGGTGCGGGCTGTCTGCCGACGGCGAGCGCCGTCGTAAGCGACGTAATCTATGCCTGCCATGCCGAAAACAAGCATCAGTACATGACGTTCTTCAACAGCGCGAACATGAGCAGCGAAATTGAGCTGGTCAGGGATTTTGCCTGCACCTACTGCGTGCGGCTGCACGTTGCGGACCAACCCGGCACGATGGCTGCGATTGCGGGCGTTTTTGCCGAGCACGGCGTGTCGCTCAAAAGCGTCGTCCAGCTGGGTCAGTCGGACGGCGAGAGTTCGCATATTACGTTTTTAACGCATCTTGCGCACGAATTCGCCGTTCACGAAGCGCTGGAAGAGATTCGTTCGCTGGACTGCGTGGACGAAATCGAAAGCCTGATCCGCGTGGAGGATTAACGCGCCAAAAGCGAAATAACACTTGCAATGAACCTTCAGCTTCGCTATAATGTTCGTTGCGAGCGCTGGTGTAGCTCAGTCGGTAGAGCGCGTCATTGGTAATGACGAGGTTCATGGGTCCGATTCCCATCACCAGCTCCATGAAACGGAAAACGCACCCCGATTTGGGGTGCGTTTTACTGTGAAAATCCGATGAAATATCGCAGGAACCGACAAACTCCGTCATTTGCGGCATCGAGGGAAATGATATAATTTTACTAAAGCTGAACGTAAAGGAGGTTCTCCATATGTCCCGGACACCAGCACCCGATGAAAACACGCGATATGAGAACTGGAACGGCGTTGTGCGTGAAGCCGAAAGCCTGTATCAAAAAGCGGTAGATGCCGAAGGCGAGCGACGCGAATATTTTCTCCGGCAGGCGATGAACGTTCTCGATGGAGTTCCCGATGCGCATCCGGACAAAGCAGGTCTGGCAAAGCGAATCCGATATATGCTTTAAAAATTGCGCAGGACGTTAGCAAGGACCCCGACCACAAAACAGGGCCGGGGTCTTTTGTTGTCCGACAATGAAATTTTGCCGGCGCTCAGTTTTCCTGTGTTTCGTCGTCTCGATCATCGCCGGGCTCGTTCGCGGAGGGTGCGCCGCCGTCCAGCAGCCGTTCGCATTCTGTTTCTTCCGCCGCGGCGCCGCCGTGCGGCTTCCTGCGGACCAGTTTCAAAACGGCGTATGTCAGCGCCGCGAACAGCGTTATAATGCCGATATACTGCGCAACCAGCAGCAGTGCGCCGGACAGGGAACCGCTCTCGCCGCCGTTTCCATTGCCGTTGCCGTTGCCGTTGCCGTCGCCAAGACCCTCCCCGCGTCCGTTGCCATGCCCGCCGGAGCCGGCGTAGTCGTCGCCGGACGGTGCACTCGGCGTGCTGCCGTCCTGCTGCGCGTCGTTATCGGCAGGCGAAGGGACCGGCAGGTTGGATTCCGTGCCGGCGTCCGGCAGTTCGCTCAAGTCCATCGGCCGCTGTTCGTCGGCGCCGTCCAGCGCGATGTCCCCGCTCGGCGAAAACGTCGCGTGCGAGATGCTTGCGGCCTGAATCGGCGCGGTCAGGAACGAAACAAAGCTGGAGGAATACAGGCTGTATCCGCCGAAGAGGACGGCCGCGGTCAGCACGGCGGCCAGGGTGATTTTTGCCGCTTTGCCCGCGCTCTTTTTCAGCAGTTTGCCGAAGATATAGTCCGCGTGGAGGCCGAGATGAACGCCCATCAGGATTACGCTCAGCGCGGCGGAGAAATAGTGCAGCGTTTTAAAATTGCCCGTCACATGGAAGGAGAAAACAACCTTGCTGATCAGAACGCCGGTGATGCCGACGGTTAACAGCGCAAGCAACAGCAACGCGTCCACGATATAGCATGCGCGCGCGTGAATTCCGGTCGATTTGGAAAACAGGCGCTTCGTGACCGCGCCGATCCACCTGGCGTTAAAGAGCAGGTGGATCACGACAAGGCCGACCAGCGCCAGCCCGCCGACCTCGTGGAACGTCAGGCTGATTACCTGTTTGCGATACATCAATATTAACAAGACGAGCATGACCGCATCGAAAATCAGTTTCCAACTGCGTTTCTGTTTCGCGGTGAGGCCGGATTTCATAGGTTGAAGAACCCCCTTCTTACTTATGATCTCAGCATACCGTGCAATCGTGCGGCGGCGGTGGACGGATTGCGACATTCGTTTGTCAAATTGTAGCAAACCGCGCGAAAAAACCGCCCGGAAAGGGCGGCATTAGGCCGTAAATCAAGGGAATGCGCTGAGCCTCCGCCTCCAAGCCACCGCTTGTGGCCGATACGACCCCAAGACCCCAATTTTAAGCGTTCCGGCGGGTTGCGGCGCCCTCAGCGATAAATCAGCCCGACCAGCGCGTTGGTCCAGGTTGCGGGCAATACCTTCGCGAGGAAAACGAAAAGCCGGTAGGAAGCGCCAACCGTGCGAAACGCGCGCGGGCTGCGCTCGGTCGCCGCGTGCAGAATCGCCCTTGCGACCTTTTCCGGCGGCATGCCGGTTTGCTCGTCGTGCTCCATAACGGCAACGGCGTGTTCGAGCGCTTTGCCGTAAACGTTCTCGCCGGCCGCGCTTTTTCTCCGCGCGGCGGTGAAGCCGGTCTTCACATCCCCGGGAAGCACGGCGCAGACCTTGACGCCGAAAGGCTTTACTTCGTTTCGCAGCGCCAGCGTCAGCGAATTGACCGCCGCCTTGGTTGCGGAGTAGAACGACTGAAACGGAATGGCGATCGGCGCGGCGACGGAACTGACGTTCACGATATGCCCGCTTTTCGCCGCCCGCATGGACGGCAGCACGGCCTGGATGCAGTTGAGCGCGCCGAAGAAATTGACCTCAAGCTGCGCGTGCGCGTCGGCGGGGTCTGTGAACTCCGCCGCGCCGGAAATGCCGAAACCCGCGTTGTTGACGAGCAGGTCTATTTGCCCCTCTTTCTGCAGGATGTGCTCCACGGCGGCCTGCACCTGCGCAGGGATCGTCACGTCAGCCGTGATATGCAGAATCGCGCCGTCGTCCGCTTCCCTGCGGGAAAGCTCGTATACGGTGTAACCGTTTTGCAGCAACAGGTCTGCCGTGGCTTTGCCGATGCCGCTGCTGCCGCCCGTGATCATGCATACGCGCTTCACAGCGTTTCCTCCCCGAGCACGCCCGCCATGATGTCCATCGCCTCGTCGAGCAGCGGTTCGGTGAGCGTCGCCATATAGCTCGTGCGCAGCAGGCATTCTGTTGCGGGCGTTGCCGGCGGCAGGACGGGGTTGACGTACACGCCCGCTTCGTAAAGTTTCTTGGCGATGACCAGCGTCCGCGTGGCTTCGTACGTATAGATCGGGATGATCGGCACCTCGGTGTACTTATGCGGGATTTCGCGTTCGCTCAGCCCGGACTGCGTATACATGCAGATATCGTGCAGGCGCTTCACGCGCTGGGGTTCCTTTTCAAGCACACGCAGCGCGGCCAGCGCACAGGCGCAGTTGGCCGGCGTCATGGAAGCCGAGAAAATGAAAGGACGCGAAGTATGCCGCACATATTCGGCCACGACTTCGCTGGAGGCCATATAGCCGCCCAGGCTGGCGAGCGATTTGCTGAACGTGCCCATGTAGATGTCGACCTCGTCGGCGAGGCCGAAATAGTCCGCCGTGCCGCGGCCGCCGTTGCCGACCACGCCGAGACCGTGCGCGTCGTCCACCATGACCCGCGCGCCGAACTCCTTTGCCAGCGCGACGATTTCCGGCAGTTTGGCGATGTCGCCGCCCATGCTGAACACGCCGTCGGTGACGATGAGCCGCCCGGCGCTCTCCGGGATTTTTTCAAGCGTGCGGCGCAGGTCGTCCATGTCGCTGTGCCGGTAGCGCACCATGGTCCCGTAGGAGAGTTTGCAGCCGTCGTAGATGCTCGCGTGGTTTTCCTTGTCGCAGACCACATAGTCGCTGCGGCCGACCAGCGCGCTGATGATGCCGAGGTTGCTCTGAAAGCCGGTGGAAAACGTCACGACCGCCTCCTTGTTCAGGAAACGCGCCAACTCGTCTTCAAGCTCCAGGTGCATGCGCAGCGTGCCGTTGAGGAAGCGTGAACCGGAGCAGCCGCTGCCGTAGCGTTCCAGCGCACGGATGCCGGCCTCGATTACCTCCGGATGGATGGTCAGCCCGAGATAGTTGTTGGAGCCGAGCATGATGCGGCGCTTGCCTTCCATCATGACCTCGACGTCCTGTCGGGATTCAAGCGCGTGAAAATACGGATAAAGCCCCGCTTCACGCGCTTCTTTTACCGCGGTGTTCCGATAACATTTTTCAAACAGGTCCATGAAAAACCCCCCAGGTTCTGTCTGCCGCGGAAGCAATGCCGCGGCGGGTCGTTGTGTTCCCGGCCGTTATGCGTTTGCGGCGAGGCAGCGGTTCAGCTTTTGAAAGAGCCGCAGAAACAGGGCGGCCTCCGCTTCTGAAAACGAAGAGAGCGCGGAAGAAACCGCGCCGTCCACGTCCGGAAGCTGCCGTCCGTAGTAGTCCATGAATTTTTCGGTTACGCAGAGATGCGCTTCCCGGCGGTCGCTGTCGCTGCCGACGCGCTCAAGATATCCTTTTTGCACGAGAGCGGCAACCTTGTAGGATGCGTTCGGCTGCGAAATGCCCAGGAAGCCGGCAAACTCGCCAACCGTCGGATGATCGAGCAGATAGATTACCTCTACGGAAAACGCCTCCGTTGCGCTCAGGCTGCCGGCCTTTTCCTTCAGCTGATTGAAGAGGTTGCGATAGTGCCGCAGGCGGAGGTTTCGGTACAATTCGGACACCGAATCGCCAAGCAGATTGGATGAAATAAAAACCACGCCCTTTCCAACGGAAATACATAAATATTTTTATGTATTTTAGCAGAAAAAGACGTGGTTTGTCAATATAATTTGAACGTAGCGTTCAGATTTTACAGGCGTTTTACAATCGTTATTCGGGGATTTTCTCCGGTTCGCCAAAGTCCTCGCCAAAGGTTTCCACGCGGAGCTTTTTAATCTTTTGTTCGACGATCGGCTTGCTGCCGATGCCGGTCGCACAGGATGCGATGGCGTCCACAACGTCCATGCCCTCGACGACCATGCCGAACGCGGCATAATCCTTGTCGAGATATTCCGCGTCCGCATGCAGGATGAAAAACTGACTGCCAGCGGTGTCGTATGCGCTCGCGGGGTTATAAGGGTTGCCCTGCCGCGCCATGCTGACCACGCCGCGCTCGTGCGACAGGGGATTATGGAAATTGTTATTGGAAAATTCGCCCTTGATGCGATACCCCGGGCCGCCGGTGCCGGTGCCGGTCGGGTCGCCGCCCTGAATGACGAAGTTTTTTACCACGCGGTGAAAGACCGTGCCGTCGTAAAAGCCGCTGTTGGCAAGGGAAACGAAGTTTTTGACCGTGTTGGGGGCGACGTCCTGATATAATTCCATTTTGATGACGCCGCCGTTGAGCATTTCGATGGTCGCTACGGGTACTTTGGTAACCAAAAAACTGTCCTCCTGATAAAAATTTTCGGCGCGCCGGTTCGGGGGACAGAATCCACCGTGCCCGCGTGCCGGAACATGCGCTGCCGCACGGACGAAACAGACCGCCATACATGCGCTGTTTTTGCCCGGCAGTACCTATTCTCGGCCAAATACGCGCGCTTGTCAATGGACGAAACCTGATTTTTCTATGAATGTTTTTGGAAGGAATTACGCACTGTGGCGATATCCATGCTTTCGCTGGCCCGGCACACAGCAAGACGGCGTAATTTTGTGGAATTCCCAAGCGGGGAACGCGGACGGTGTGATACAATATTCGATAAAGACGGCCTGTTACGGCAAAACAAAAATTTCGGAGGCTTACAATGGCATACACGGCAAACGACGGGCGTTACGCGGCGATGACCTATCGCCGCTGCGGGAAGAGCGGGCTGAAGCTCCCGCTGCTTTCACTTGGCCTTTGGCATAATTTCGGCAGCGGCGACGACTACGCGAACATGAAGCGGATGTGCTTCTGCGCGTTCGATCAGGGCGTGACGCATTTTGACCTTGCGAACAACTACGGTCCGGTGCCCGGCAGCGCCGAAAGCAATTTCGGGCGGATCCTCCGAGAGGAGCTTTCCGCTTACCGGGACGAGCTTGTCGTCAGCACCAAAGCGGGGTATTACATGTGGCCGGGGCCGTACGGCGACCGCGGCAGCCGCAAATATCTGCTTTCCAGTCTCGACCAAAGTCTTAAAAGGCTCGGCCTTCCATATGTGGACGTCTTTTATCACCATCGCATGGACCCGGAAACGCCGCTGGAGGAAAGCATGCTCGCGCTCGACACGGCGGTCAAGAGTGGGCGCGCGCTGTACGCGGGTATCTCAAATTACGACGCGCAGACCGCTCTGCGCGCGGTATCGATCCTGCAGGAACTGCACTGCCCGTTTGTGCTCAATCAGGTGCGCTATTCCATTTTCGACCGGCATATCGAGCCGGATGGGCTGCTGGAAGCGGCAAAGGAAGCGGGATTCGGGATTATCACGTTCAGCCCGCTTGCGCAGGGACTTCTGACCGGGCGCTATCTCGACGGGATACCGGCGGACAGCCGCATCGGCAAGGGCGGACCATTTTTAAAGCGCGAACAGCTGACACAGGCCAGGCTTATGCAGATCCACACGCTCAACGATATCGCCGCCGCGCGCGGACAGACGCTTTCGCAGATGGCGCTGAGCTGGGTCGTCCGCAGTGACGCCGTTACGAGCGTGCTCATCGGCGCGTCGTCGCCGGCGCAGATCACCGAAAATCTCGGCGTGCTGAACGCGCCGCCGTTTTCCGAAGAAGAGCTGGCGCAGATCGATGCAATTTCCCGTGAAAACGGATAAACGCCGCTTTTGCTGAGCGCGGAGGACGGGTGGCCATGACGAATCCGCGTGCAAGACTTCTGCTGGTTAAAGCGTTTCTGGAGGAGCGTACGGACGAACTGCATCCCGCCGCCGTGCCGGAACTGATTGCGTATCTGGAGCGCAGGGGGATGGCGGCCGACCGACGCGCGGTCTACCGGGACCTTGCGCTGCTGCGCGAAAGCGGCATGCAGATTGCGGTGCGCCGCGGGCGGGGCGGGGGCTTTTTTCTGAAAGAGCGGCTCTTTGAGTCCGCCGAACTGCGGCTGCTGGCCGACATGGTGCGGCGGAGCCGCATCCTGACGCAGGCGAGGACGGATGCGATACTGAACAAACTGGGGTCTCTGACCAGCGGGTCCGCGGCGGCGGCGCTGACGGCGAAAAACCGCGCCTTTAGGAAGCGAAAAGCGAACAGCGAGGATGTGCTTGTCAACGTCGGACGCATATTCGAGGCGCTGGAGAGCGGCAGACAGCTCTCGTTCGTTTACCGGCAGGGCGGAATGCAGCGCCCGGGCGTATGCCGCGGCGCACAAACGTATACGGTGAATCCGATGTTGGTGCTCTGTGCGGACGGAATGTATTATCTCGCCGCCGATTGCCCGCTGCAGGAAGGGCTGATGCATTACCGCGCGGACCGCATGCAAAAGGTGCGCGTGCTGGCGGAGCCGTCCGCCGCGGCCGCCCCTGCGGCGAACCCGGAGGCATACGAGCGGTCCGTTTTTTCGGCGGAGCAGGGCGAGCGCAGATGGGTCCGCCTTGCGTTTGAAAAAACACTGCTCGATGAAATGAAAGACCGCTTCGGCGCGGATGCGCCGCTGGCCGAAATCGACGAAAAAACCGGTTCGGTCTGCGCGGGCGTTTGCGTTTCCCCGGCGTTCTTCGGCTGGGTGTTTCAGTTCGACGGCCGGGTGCGCATCCTTGCGCCGGACGACGTGCGCGAGACGATGTCGCTGATGGCCGAAAACTGCAGACAGCTTTGCAGGCATGAAGCGGTCCGCGAAAGATAACGAGGAGAAAAGGAATTGTTTCATATTGTTTTGGTGGAGCCGGAAATCCCGCAGAACACGGGCAACATTGCACGCACGTGTGCGGTGACCGGGGCCGTGCTGCATCTGGTGCGTCCGCTGGGCTTTTCGGTGGACGAAAAGCAGCTTAAACGCGCCGGACTGGACTACTGGGACAAGCTGGACGTCCGCTATTACGACAGCTTCGAGGAAGTGGAGCGCACTTATCCTGCCGCGCGCTTTTTCCTTCTGTCCACGCATGCAAAAAAGTGCTATGCCGACGCACGGTATCAGGACGGGGATTTTCTGGTGTTCGGCAAGGAGACGGCGGGGCTTGGGCCGGAACTTCTGCGGCGGCGCAGCGCCGACGCGGTCCGCATCCCGATGCGCAGCGGCCTCCGCTCGCTCAACCTCAGCAACGCCGTTGCGCTGGTGCTCTATGAGGCGCTGCGCCAGACCGGATTTGACGGTCTTGCGTTCTGATGCGGCGTATTGGGCGGAAAACGTGAAAAAACGCGCGTTTGCGGGAAAATAACGCTTGCATACCCTCCGGGCGCGTGGTAATATAGTTCTGTTCGATTTTTAACAAGGAGGTGGACTACTCGCATGGGAAAATATTGTGAAGTCTGCAACAAGGGTGTCATGTCCGGCAATCTGGTCAGCCACTCCCACCGCAAGACCAAGCGTGGCTGGGCGCCGAACATCCAAAGCGTGCACGTTGTCGTCGACGGCAAGCCGACTAAAATGAACGTTTGCACGCGGTGCCTCCGTTCCGGCAAGGTAACCCGCAGCAAGTAATGCAGCGCATCGATTTGTTTTGAAAACGCCGTGTGAAGATTCGCACGGCGTTTTTCGTATGCCGGCGGGTCCTCGCAGGTTGCCAAGAACAGGACGAGTCGATATAATAATATGGAATTCGCCGGAGTGACGGCGCGTGTTTTGAATGGAGGGAACGTTTATGGAGTTTGGGACGGTCCGCCGGAAAAAGCGGTGGGTGTTTCCGCTGTGTCTCGGCCTTTCCGCGCTGTTTCTTTTGATCTGTACGAAATCTTCTTTTTTTTATCCACTCAACGACTGGGTGGACGTCGACATCTATTTTACCATCGGCAAGGGTATGATGCACGGCCATGTGCCGTATACCGACCTTTACGACCAGAAGGGCCCGACGGCGTTTCTGCTCTACGGGCTGGCCTCGCTCGTTTCCGGCGAGTCGTTTTTGGGCGTGTATCTGCTTGAGACCATTTCGTTCGCGTTTTTCCTGTTTGCAATTTACAAGATCGCTTCGCTGTACGTTAAAGACGGCGCGCTGATTATCCTGCCCGTCGTTTCTGCGGCCGTGCTCGGCAGTTTGAGTTTTTCACACGGCGGCAGCTTTGAAGAACTCATGATGCCGTTTTTTGCCTGGTCGCTCTACGATTCGCTTCGATATTTTAAGGAAATTTATCCAAAGCGCGTGCCGCTTTCCATGATTGCACGCAGCGCGTTCTTTGCCGGGCTGATGCTTTTCGGCAAGTTCGTCCTGCTTGCGTTTTACATTGCTTGGATGGGCGTGATTGCGATTGCGCAGTTCCCTGCAAAACACTGGAAACGCGCGATTTCGGCGAGTCTCCTGTTTCTGGCCGTCATGTTTGCCGTCGGGATTCCCTGGGTGATCTATTTCTCTGCAAACGGCTCACTGGGCGATTTCTGGAACTACTATTTCTATCAGAATATCTTTGGCTATTCCTATCTGGACTCGCCGCTGATCGTTACCATGCCGGTTGCGATCATAAAGAGCGTCGGCGCGTTTTCGTTTCGCAATCCGCAGATCGCGCTGTTTATCGCGCTCGGGCTCTTCTGGCTGACCTTCAGCAAGCGGGACAAAACGAAAACGGTCGAAAAGATCAATTACTGGCTGCTTGCCGCGTTCCTTGCGGCGGGCATCTACTGCGGCGGTCAGGGATACCGCTACTACGGGCTGGTGCTCACACCGTTTATGGCGCTTGGGTTCGTCCCGCTGCTCCGCCTCTGGAACGAGCGCGTTGCGCCGAAACTGCGGCGGCGCGCGCCGAAAGCCGCTTTGTATGCGGGGCTTTGCGTCGTGACGTTTGCGCTCGCGCTGCTGACGACGGACAATCGCTATATGCTTTTTACAAAGAAGGAAGACACGCCGCAGTACCGTTTTGCCGAAACGATGGCAAAAGTCGATTCGCAGAGCGCCGATTCGCTGTTTTGCTATGGGTTCCCGGATTCCGGGTTCTATTTGGCCGCGGACGTGATTCCGCAGTATCAGTTTTTTGCAACGTCGAACGCGGCGAAGGAAGAAGTAGCGGCGGCGCAGGAAAGCTATGTGAGCCAAAAACTCCCGGCGTTTATCGTAACGCGGAACAAGGAACTGACACAGAGCGGATACGAATTGATCGATTCGGCGGAATTCCGGTACGAGGAGTCCGTGCGCACCTACCGGCTGTATGTACGCACCGCGGAATAAACCGTGCCGGAGGCTTGATTTAAACTGGTCCGGCGAAAGGCGCCGAACGGACGAAAACGGAGGGAAACGGTTCCCGAAGGAAAGGTAGATTGGTCTATGCGATTGAAACCGCGTGCGCTGACGCTGCTGCTTGCGCTGTTTTTGTTTTTCACGGCGCTCCCTGCCGCGTCGCGTGCGGAAGAAGGGGAAACGGCGGCGGATTTGACGGCGGCGTGCGTTTTCACGCTGCCGGAAGCGGACGCGGACAAAGAATACCGGCTGACGGACGGATATGTGGAGAGTTATCTCGTGATTCCGGACGAAGAGACGTTGGAAATCGCCCTGCCGGCGGGAGAAACCGTGCAGGGGATCTATCTGGAATGGTACACGCTGTCCAAAGCGTACACGATTGAGCAATACGGCGCTTCCGGAGAACTGATCGGCAGCATTGCGCGGCAGGACTTTGTCAACTGTTATTATCCGCTGGACGCATCCGCCGCGACGGTTAAAATTGTTTGCGATTCGGAAGCGGCGCTTTCCTCCGTCACCGTGTACGGGGAAGGGACGCTGCCGGACGGCGTTGAGCAATGGGAACCGACGCTTTCGGAGGCCGACCTGCTCTTTGTTGCGTCCACGCCGGAAGCGGCGGTCACGGACTTTTACGCGCTTCTTGCGCTTTATACGGTTGAACATCAGGTTCCGACGGTGCTCACGGTGATTGAGCGCGAGAGCCGGACGGAGCAGGGGGAACTGCTCGCCGGACTTTGGCGGATGGGGATCAGGACCTATCCTGTATTCGGCGATTTTTACTGCGTCAACAACGAGGCGTATAAGCGCGTGCGTTCTTCCTGGGGCGTCGGCGCGACGGATTCGTTCGTGGAGGACGAGCTTTCCGCTTACGGCGAGAAAATTATCATAACGCACGAACCGGAGGAAATGGCTTTCGACGGCGCGTCGCAGTTCACCGCGGAAGTCGTGCTGGACGTGGTGGACGACGGGGACGATTTTGAAGCCCTGCAAAAGGTTTACTGCGTGTCCTCGGAAGACGGTACACAGCCGGACTTTTCGCAGGCGTTGATTGCGTTTGACGGCATGAGCGTGCTGGAAGCGGCGAACGACGCATATTTGGAAAATGCGGACATGCGGCGCTTCCACAAAACGCTGGTTCCATCCTCCGTATTCCAACTGGCCTACACGACGGTGGGCGAGGATGCGGCCGGAGACGATCTGCTTGAAAATATCGACACAGCGTCGCTGGCGGGTTATATCGACCCGACGCCGTCGCCCACGCCCACGCTGGAACCGACGGCAACGCCCGAACCTACGCCGACGCCGGAACCGACCGCAACGCCGCAGCCGACGCTGTCCGCGGCGGATCTCGATTCCGCCGCGGACGAAATCGAGATGTATATGGTGCTCGGCATGTTTGTTGCGCTGCTGCTGGGTATCGGAGGGAGCCTTTGGATCGTCGCCGCGTCGTACCGGTATATGAACGCCCGGTATGGTGCGGGGCGGGCGCTGATTACGGCGCTGCTGCCGATTCTGACGGCCGTGCTGCTTGTGGCCGTTTTCTACTTCGCGGTGCGGCCAGTCCTCATAAAATCGATTGCCGAGCAGGCGTTTGCCGAGCGGATAGCCGCAATAACGCCGGAGCCGACCGCGTCGCCGACCCCGGAACCGACCGCGACACCCGAACCCACGCCGGAAGCGACGGAAGATGAGACCGAGACGGCGGAAGCGGGCGGCGTGGACGACGACCAATATTATCGTTCGGCGGACGACCCGGAGGAAGTGATCCTCGTTGATACGGACGCGGGACACTGGGAATACCGCACGGACACGCTTTCCATCATCATCGACCGGTATACCGTGGAAGAACCGAAACTGAACTGCTACTTTGTCGCGCACATCCGCATGCGCGACGAAAACGGCTTCCGCACCGTGCAGGCGGCGGAGAACCGCAACGGCATGGGCGCGGTGCGCCCGTGGATTCTTGCGCGTGAGACGAAGTCCGTGCTGCTTATTACGGGCGATAACCTGATTGAGAGCGACGCGGGATATAAGGGAATCCTGATCCGGGACGGAATCGTGTTTCAGTATACTTCCGCGTTCGGCTGTATGGCGATGTACCCGGACATGACCATGCGCCTGTTCGAAAAGAAGACCGTCAGCGTGGACGATCTGCTCGAAGACGGCGTGCGGGACGTTTTCTCGTTCGGTCCGGTGCTGGTGCAGGACGGCGTTGTCAACGAGGCTTCCGGCGAACATCGCCTGAGCCGCAGAAACAATCCGCGCACCGGAATCGGCATGGTCGAACCCGGACATTTTGTGGCGATCGTCGTGGACGGCCGCCAGTCGGATTACAGCGTCGGCATGCTGCTCCCGGAATTTGCCGAGCTGTTTGTAGACGAGGGCTGCAGCGTTGCATACAACCTCGACGGCGGCGTTTCCGCCTGCATGGTGTTTATGGGCGAACAGCTCAACCGGCACGGCAACAAACGCGTCGGAACCTATCAGGATACATATCAGCGGCGCGTGCCGGACGGCCTCGTCTGGGGCTACTCAGATCAGGTGCCGTCCGAGGACGATCCCGTTTATAACACGGGTACGAGCGAGACCGCAACGCCCTGAGAGCGTTGCGGCTTGCCCGCCCGCGAATGCAGGAAGGCAGAAAGTTTATTCCTGCATGTGGCGAAGGCTTTGCGGACATTTCTGGGAGGGTGGCTTGAACTGCGCCCGGCACTTCAGACCTGCGCCGGACTTACCGGCGTAATAAGGCGGTAAAACGATTTCAGACTCCTATTATAATGGCGGCACTGCAAAAGGTGATTTCCAGACAACAAAAAAGAAAGCGGAGCTGAAGCTCCGCTTTGCGATCATTTTCTTACCGGTAATTCCTGCGGCGCCTGCGCCCGCCGGCGCGGAACTGCAGCATAAGCAGCACGACGGCAAACAGCAGCACGATCCCGCCGCAGATGTAGACCCAGGCGTACGTGCCGGTGGAAACCGGTTCGAGCAGCGTCTGCGAGGCGGTGGACTCAAAAGGCTTCACACTGCCGGTGTACTGCACAGAGGTTTGCAGATAATTGTCGTCCGCGGCACGGCTGACTTTCAGCGAATAATCCTCGTTTTCGCGTGCGGTCACCGTCACCGTGTATGTGCCCAGCGCAGAGGCGTTGGCGGGCTCAATCTTGCAGCCGGCGGTTTCGACGCTGATTGCGCCGCTTCCGCTGCCGCCCGAAAGGTTGATTTCAAACGAATCGCCGGAGAAGACGTTTTCGCTCCATCCGGACACGAGCAGAGCCGCCTGGTTTGCACCGGCGGTCGTGCCGGAAACCGTTTGTTCCGCCGCCGCTTCATAGCTTGCGTCGCCCGCTTTGGCGACGGTGAGGGAATATCCGGTTTTTGCAAACGAGTAGACGGAGACGACATACACGTTCGTTTCGCCGGACTTCAGGCGCGCGGTGCAGCCTTCGTCCGTTGTAACGGAGATTGCGCCGTTGCCGCTGCCGCCCGCCACGGTGATTTCAAACGAGCTCCCCGCGGGCGCACAGTCGATCCAGTCTTCCACATGCAGTGCACTCTGAACGCCTTTGCAGGACTGCCCGTGATAGGTGCGCGTGCTGGAAGACTCATAGCTCTCGGTCCCGTCCATCACGGCGCTGAGCGAATACCCTTCTGCAGATGTGACGGTTACGGTATAGTTGGTTTCATTTGTACCGGTCGCAGGCGAAACGGTGCAGCCGCTGGCCAGAAAACTGATTGCCGCGCCGCCGACCCCGCCGCTGATGCGGATCGGGAACGAATCGTTGCAGCTTCTGCTTTCGCTCCAGCCGGAAACCGCAAGCGAAGGCGCGCTCGCCTTGCAGGAAACGCCGCTGACCGACGCGCTTTCGGAGAAATAACCATAGTTGCCTGCGCGGCTCGCGGTAACGGCATACGGCCCGACCGTGCCGACGCAGACTTCATATTCGTTGCCGGACACGTTTTCCACGGTGCAGCCGATGGCTTCCAAAACCAGCGATTCGCTCGTGGTCCCGCCATAGATGCTCACGCTGAACGTTTCGTTGCAGCAGGCGGTGTCCTGCCAGCCGTCGATGTGAATCGGCGCCTGCGCGGATTTGCTGGAGCATCCGCTCATCGTTGCGGAATATCCGGTGCTGTAGTTGCGGTCCCCGTCCATCAGCGCTGTAAGCTCATAGCTGCCGACGCGCGTGACCGTCACCTCGAAGACGGTGTTCGCATTGCCGGTTTCGGGTGTAACGGTGCAGCCGTCCGTCTGGAAGGTAATTGCGCCGCCGGTGCTCCCGCCGGAAACCGCAATGCTGAAAGAGCCGTAATAATCCTGCGCGCCGCCCCAGCCGCTGACGTTCAGCGGGACCTGGTCCGCTTTTCCGGCTACGCCGTTACGGGTGTCGCAAATAGCGTCGGACGTTTCGCCGTCCGTCACGGCGGTCAATGAATAAGCGCCCGCTCCGGTCACGGTGACGGTATAGGTGCCGTCGGCGGAACCGGTCTGCGGGAAGACGGTGCAGTTGCTGGAAATAAAGCGGACGGACTGGTCTTCTTCGATACCATGCAGGGTAACATCAAAACTTTCGCCGCAGTTCTTTGCGCCCTGCCAGGAAACGATGGAGAGAGCGCCGATGTTCTGCAGTGCGCTGTCGGCGCCGCTTTCGATGAGAGCGTCCTCGGCGGGCTGCAACTGGACGATGCCTTCGGAAACCGGTTCCTCGGCGGGAGCGCTTTGCGCTTCCTCGGCAACGCGGAAGGACTGGAGCAGGGTTTTGGTTGCGGCACTGGCCGGCTCCAGGGCGAAAATGGCGACAAAGGAAAGCACGAGTATGCATGCAACCAGCGTGAGCGCTTTCTTGCGCCGTTTCTGCTTTGCATACCGACTAGACCGGTCGCTTTTCGCGAAACGGTTGGGCTGAACGGTATCATTATTTATGCGTTTACCCGCCTGACCCATGCGTCTTCCCCCGGTTATGAATATTCAGCAACATCCTCAAAACATGTGAGGATACGAAGATGAAAAACGTGTAACAGATTCGTTACGGTATATTCATGGAAATTTAATATTATACTATCCTTTAAAGTATCTTCTGTCAAGAGGCAACTATCAAACTCTTGTGTTTTTTCCTATCATACAACACAATTTGTTGGGGTTGTCGAAAAATGTTTAAAAAAATTTTTTTAGGACGTTTATACGGCGATCTGCATAAAGGAGAGCAATATGCATTACAGGTGGGGAAGCGGTTCTGTTTTTTAGTAAAATTTGGTATAATAAGAACGGATTTCGTATTAAAATGCATTGATTATGGCGCAATGCGTGGCCTGGCCATGCGTGAACGCCCATTTTTACGGAGGAAGCCTATGCTCAATGTCCTTTCGCTCGAAAAAGCATGTGATATTCTGAATAAAATCTGCCTTATGCAGCCGCTTGAAACGGAGATGGTCCCGCTTGCGCGCTCTCTTGGGCGTGTGCTCGCAAAATCCGCCGCCGCAGCGGAGGACGTCCCCGGGTTTCACCGCAGCACGGTGGACGGGTACGCAGTAGCGGCCGCGGACACGTTCGGCGCTTCGGTGGCGATGCCGGCGCTGCTGCGGCTGGCGGTGGAGGTAAAGATGGGGCAAAAAGCGGACGTCCTGCTTCGTTCGGGCGAATGCGCCGCGGTGCCGACGGGCGGGGAGCTACCACACAGCACAGATGCGATGGTCATGCTGGAAGACGCACAGGCGTTTGCGGGCGGGATGATCGCCATCGAAAAACCCGCCGCGCCGGGAAACCACATCATTTTTGCGGGCGACGACGCGAAAAAAGGGAGTATTGTGATTGCGGCGGGCAAAAAGCTGCTGCCGCAGGATATCGGCGCGCTGGCCGCGCTCGGGTACGCCGAAGTACCGGTTGCGCGCAGGCCGCGTGTCTGCGTGCTCTCCACGGGCGACGAACTCGTCGACCCGTCGCAGACGCCGAAAGACGGCGAGGTGCGCGACGTCAACGGCGGCATGCTGACCGCGGCGGCGGAAGCGGCGGGTGCGGAGGCGGTCTTCTGCGGCCGCGTGCCGGACGAAAAGGCGCTGCTGGCCGAACGGATTCGCGGCTGTGCCGGGAAATGCGAGATGCTGCTGCTTTCCGGCGGCAGCTCGGTCGGCGCAAAGGACGCGGCGGCGGAATGCGTCTCCGAACAGGGAGAATTGCTCTTTCACGGGCTTGCCGTCAAACCGGGTAAGCCGACGTTCGCCGGGCGGATCGGCAAAACACTGGTGATCGGTCTGCCGGGGCACCCTGCGGCGGCGTTTTTTATCTTTCAGCTGCTCGTGCGCCCGGCGCTGGAGGCGATGATGCGGCAAGCGAGCCTTGTGCGCATGGTCCCGGCGCGGCTGCGTGCGGCGGTCCCTTCCAACACCGGCCGGGAGGAGTACGTGGCCGTGCGGCTCGACGGCGGGGAGGCGGAACCGCTGATGAGCAAGTCCGGCCTGATCTCCGTGCTTGCGCGCGCGGACGGCTACATCCGGATTCCGCGCGACACGGAAGGATTTTCCAGCGGCGCGCAGGTGGACGTGCGTTTATTCTGAGAATTTCTGTTATAATCAAGGAGAGACGAAAACCGAACGAACGGGGACCGGATAAAATGAAATATGAGTTTTTGAGCAATACGCCGCTGACGGAAGCGGTGCGCGGGTATCTGACGTTTTTAAAGGAAAACGGGATGGCGGGCCGGACGGAGCGGATTTCCGTACCCGATGCGTTCGACCGCGTGACGGCAAGTGCGGTGTATGCCGTTCTTTGCGCGCCGCACTATACCGCCTGCGCAATGGACGGCATTGCGCTGAAAGCCGAGCGTACCTTCGGCGTGACGGAGACCACGCCGGTACTGCTTTCGGAGAACGATTTTGTCCGCGTCGACACCGGCGACCCGCTGCCGGACGGGTGCGACGCGGTGGTGATGATTGAGGACTGCGTGGAGCAAGCGGACGGAATCCGGCTGTTTTCCGCCGCCGCGCCCTGGCAGCACGTGCGGCAGATCGGCGAAGACATCGCCGCCGGGGATATGATCCTGCCGTCGTATCTGCCGGTCGAACCGGCGATGATCGGCGCGATGCTGGCGGGCGGCGTTTCCGAAATCGAGGTGCTGGCAAAACCGCGTGTCGGGATTATTCCGACGGGCGACGAAATCGTGCCGCCGAGCGCGCATCCAAACGCGGGCGATGTGATGGAGTTCAATTCCGCTATCTTTTCCGGCATGCTGCGCCGCTGGGGCGCGGAACCGGAAGTTTATCCGATCGTGCCGGACGACCCGGCGAAGATTTCGGACGCGGTGAAACGCGCCGCGGACGAATGCGACGCGGTGCTGCTCTGCGCGGGCACGTCCGCCGGACGCGACGACGACACGACGTCGGTGATTGCGGCGGAAGGGGAACTCTATCTGCATGGCGTTGCGATCCGCCCGGGCAAGCCCGCCGCGCTCGGCCGGATCGGCAAAAAGCCGATCCTTGGCGTGCCGGGGTATCCCGTTTCCGGCATCGTCGTGCTCGAAGAGATTTTTAAGCCCGTCATCGATGCGCTGCTTATGCGCGAGCCGCAGGGAGCGGAGTCGGTCTGCGTGCGCATGGGAAGAAAACTGACGTCCTCGCTGAAATACCGCGAATTCGTCCGTGCGACGCTTGGCTACGGTGCGGACGGCCAGCTTTCCGCCGTGCCGCTGGAGCGCGGCGCGGGCGTTGTGAGTTCGTTCACCAAGGCGGACTGTCTTTTGGACGTTCCGCAGAACTGCGAAGGGTACGAGGCGGGCGGGCGCGCGTTTGCGCGGCTGCTCAAGCCGGTCGACCAAATCGGGCGCACGGTGCGCATCCTCGGCAGTCACGACCCGCTGATCGACGAGGCGGCGGACGAACTGCGCCGCACGGACGTGAAAGCGCATGTCTCCAGCACGCATGTCGGCAGCATGGGCGCAATCCTCGCCGTTTCGCGCGGCGAAGCACAGCTTGGCGGCGTGCACCTGCTGGACGAAACGGACGGCAGCTACAACGTTTCCTATGTGGAGCGGTTTTTCCCGGAAGGCGGCGTTGCGCTGATTGAATGTGTGCGCCGCACGCAGGGATTTATGGTCAAAAAAGGCAATCCGAAAGGAATTCGCGACGTGCGCGACCTTGCACGGGAGGACGTTTCCTATGCCAACCGGCAGAAAGGCGCGGGTACGCGCGTGCTGCTCGACTATCTGATGAAGCAGAGCGGCATTTCGCTCGCGCAGGTGCGCGGGTATACGCGCGAGGAACTGACGCATACCGCCGTCGCGGCGCAGGTATCCTCCGGCGGCGTGGACTGCGGGCTTGGCATTTTTGCGGCGGCAAGGATTTACGATTTGGACTTTATCCCGGTGTGCGAGGAGCAATACGACTTGCTCGCGCCGCTTGCCGCGCTGGAAAATCCGCAGGTGCGCGCGTTTCTGCGTGTGCTCGCCGGAGAAGAGTTCGCGGCGCGGCTGGCCCGGCTGGGCGGGTACCGGCTGGAGCATCCGGGCCGGATACGAAAAATCTGGCCGGAACAAAAGAGCGAATAACGGCGGCCGCCGGCCGGGCGGCAGGACATTCGGAAAGGACGGTATGGTGCATGAATGAAGCGCTGACTCATGTGGACGAGCACGGCGCGGCGCGCATGGTGGACGTTTCCGAAAAGGACGTGACCCATCGCGAGGCGATTGCCGAATGCGTTTTAACGATGAAACCGGAAACGCTGCAGATGATCGTTTCGGGTGGCGCGCCCAAGGGGGACGTGTTTGCCGCGGCGCGCATCGCGGGCATTCTCGCGGCCAAGCGGACGGGCGAACTGATCCCGCTTTGCCATCCGCTGACGCTTACTTCGGTGCGGGTCGATCCGATCGCCTGCCCGCCGGAGAGCGTGCATATCGTTGCCGAGGTGCGCTGCGACGAGAAGACCGGCGTGGAGATGGAAGCGCTGACCGCCGCGAGCGTTGCTGCGCTGACCATCTACGACATGTGCAAGGCGGTCGACCGCGGCATGGAGATTAAGCACGTGCGGCTGCTCAAAAAAAGCGGCGGCAAGAGCGGCACGTTTGAGCGGAAGGAAGAAACATGCGGGCCGAACGGCTGACGATCTCCCCTGCAAAGGGGGAGCGCACCGCCGCGGACCGGCTGACGCTGGACCCGGCGCGCGGCGTGCTTGGCGACGTGCGCAGTCGGCGCGACGGCTCAATAAGCCTGCTTGCAGGTGAAGCGGAGCGGGGAATCCGGGAAGCGGGCGGGCTCTGCACCGGGCGCTTTGCCGCCAACGTCGTTACGGCGGGGCTGGATTATGCGCGGCTGAAAAAGGGGACGCGTCTGCGCATCGGCGGCTGCGAAGCGGAAATCCTGCGCGTTGGGAAACCCTGCTATGAAGAATGCCCGCTGGCGAAGAACGTGCAAACCTGCCCGCTGCAGAAAAACTGCGCGTTTGCGCGCGTCGTTTCGGGCGGGGAACTCTTTAAGGGCGATGAAATCGTCTTCGTGAAATAACGACAGCGTTTATGAACGCGGAAAGATTTATAAACGGATGAACGATCATTTTGGCCGGACGATCGAGTACCTGCGGCTCTCGCTGACTGAGCGCTGCACGCTCAAATGCGCGTACTGCCGCGCGGGCGAAGGGCTTTGCCCCAAGAAAAGCGAACTGCCTGCGGAGGCGTTTCTGCGCATCGTTCGCGTAATGGCCTCGCTCGGCGTAAAAAAAGTGCGGCTGACCGGCGGCGAGCCGATGCTGCGGCGTGATCTGCTTGAAATCGTCTCCGGTATCCGGGCGATCGAGGGGATTGAAGAGATCGACATGACGACCAACGGCCAGCATCTGCCCGGGCAGTCGCGTTTGCTGCGGGAAGCGGGGCTCGACCGGCTGAACGTCAGCCTGGATTCGCTCCGGGCGGAGCGCTTTACGGCGATGACCGGCGGCGGTTCGCTGGAAAAAACGCTGACGGGCATTGAAGAGGCCCTTGAAGCGGGGTTTCGCCCGCTCAAGATCAACGTGGTGCTGCTGCGCGGGGAAAACGACGATGAAACGGACGATTTCATCGCGCTGACGAAGGACAAACCCGTCTGGGTGCGGTTTATCGAATGGATGCCGCTCGGCGAGAGCGACTGCGCGGACAAGCGCGTTCCCGGCGGGGAACTGCGCGCGGCGCGGCCGTATCTGGAGCCTGCGCCGCCGGTTTACAAAGGTCAGCCTTCGCGGGATTATATGGTGCCGGGATATATGGGACGCGTGGGGTTCATCGACCCGGTGTCGCATCGGTTCTGCCAATACTGCAACCGGGTGCGGGTTACGAGCGACGGCATGCTGCGGCCCTGCCTCGGCAGCAATCTTGAAATTCCGCTGCGCGAGGCGCTGGACAACCCGGACGACGCGGCGCTGCGCGAGGCGATCCTGCGCGCGGTGCGGCAAAAGCCGGAAGCGCACGGATTCGACGGCGCGTTTTGCGCCAACCGGAACATGAGCCGCATCGGCGGCTGAAGGAGAGCATCAGATGGCACGAATCGTTTCTGTTAACATGAGCCCGAAAAAAGGCACGTTCAAGTATCCGGTCGAAAGCGCGGAAATGAAGGTCGATTTCGGAATCGACGGGGACGCGCACGCGGGCAAATGGCACCGGCAGGTCAGCCTGCTCGGGCAGGAGAGCATCGACAAAATGACCGCGATGGGCGTCGACGGGCTGAAACCCGGGATGTTTGCCGAAAACATCACGACGGAGGGAATTGAGCTGTATTCGCTCCCGGTCGGCACGCGGCTGCGCATGGGCGTATGCCTCGCGGAAGTGACGCAGATTGGGAAAAAGTGCCATAACGACTGCGAAATTTTCCGCAAGGTCGGCAAATGCGTCATGCCGCACGAAGGGATATTCGTGCGGATTCTGGAAGGCGGGGTGCTCCGCGCCGGGGACCCGATCAGCGTGGAACAAAAAGCGCAGTAGCGAAGGGGAAATATCAAAGACCGCCCTAGAACTGGTTTTTTGACGGGTTAACCGTTCCTTGCCTCTCGTCCTTCGGACTCCCGGGCGGCAAAGAACACAGAGAAACCTCCCATTCTGGGCGATCGTACTGTGCCGGATGAACCGGCACAGCCGGAAAAACGGGTTAAGGACTGCGGCCCTTAACAATCCCAAGGACTTTTTTGACAGGCTGATACCGCGGGGATTTACCCGCGGTCTTTTTTCAGGCCGAAAAAAGCGTTGTTTTCAATCGAGAATAATGGTATCATATAGGCGGTGAATATCGATTGCCGTATTCCTGTTTACTTTGCATTTTTGTTTACGAATTAAGCGACCCTCCGCAAAGTTCGTAATGCGTGTCCCGGCGGAAGACGACCGGCGGGGCGCAGGGTCCGCCGTCATGCGGTTTGGCGGCGGATTTTTTATTTGCGCAGGGAGGGAGCAAATAAAAACACCGGCACGTTTTGCACGCCGGTGTGGTATGATGAATTCAAATCAGAATACAGCGGAGGGAAAATACGGTGTTTCAGGCTTCGGTCATTACGGTGAGCGATAAGGGGTTTTCCGGCGAGCGCGAGGATACCTCCGGCCCGCTTTGCGCGCAGATGCTGCATGAGGCGGGATATGAGGTGCTGACGGTTTCGATCGTGCCGGACGATCAGGCGCGAATCGAAGCCGAACTGCGCCGGCATGCGGACGAGCTTGGCGCCGCGCTGATTCTTACCAGCGGCGGAACGGGCTTTTCCAGGCGGGACGTGACGCCCGAGGCGACGATCGCCGTCTGTGAGCGGCTTGTGCCCGGCATTCCGGAGGCGATGCGCGCATACTGCCTGCCGATTACGAAAAGGGCGATGCTTTCGCGCGCGGCGGCGGGCATTTATCACGATTCGCTGATTGTCAACCTGCCGGGCAGCCCGAAGGCGGTGCGGGAAAATCTTGCGCCCGTGCTGCCCGCGCTGGAACACGGGATTTGCATGCTGCTCGGCACGAAAAACGAATGCGCCGCGGTGCCGGTTAACGATTAAAACTGCTAAAGCGGGCAAAAAACAAAAGCGCTCCGTTCAGAGCGCTTGAGACCGTCAAAAAACCAGTTTTTTGACGGGGTAACCACGTTTTGCCTTTCGCCCTTCGGGCTCCCGGGCGGCAAAACGCACAGGGAAACCGCCCTAAAGGGCGATCCGTTGCGCCGGATGAACCGGCGCAGCCGGAAAAAACGAGTTAAGGGCGGCGGCCCTTAACAATCCCAAGGACTTTTTTGACAGACTGCAGCGCTCCGTTCGGAGCGCTTTTTTGCATAATTCGCTTCAGGATTTTTCCGGAACGCCGAGATACGTCGAGGTGTCGAACGCAAGGATGCATTCAAAAATGATGGAGAGGAAGATCAAGCCGACCGCAAAACCACCGCTTTTGCCGAACGCCTTGGCCAGTTTGACCATGGTGATGATGCCGATGACGATATTCGCAATCGGAATCAGCATCAGCAGGAAGCTCCAGCCGTTCCCCCAGGTGATTTTGAAGAGCAGGTACGCGTTGTAGAACGGAATAATCGCACCCCAGCCCGGCTCGCCGGCCTTTTCAAAGATTTTCCAAAGCGCGATGATCGCCAGCACGGCGACCGCGAGGCTGATCAGCGTCGTGCCGGTGCTGAATTTTGGATAGTAATAGTACCCGTAGTCATAATTCCAAGCATTCATCATAAAACAAATCCCCCTTCCTAAAATATATTTTATTATAGCATGAATGCGGCAAATAGTGAACGACAGGTTCACTTTGCGTCAATCCGTATAATTATGAAACAACCGCAGCAACCCGCGGTATGGCAAAGGAAAACCGCAGTGTCTGAATGCCGGGAACATCGTTGGAATATTCCCTTGTGAACGACGGTGCAGCGTTGACATTTTCAGGGAGCCTTGATACCATTGAAGAAAATCACAAATGGGGGGCGTATTATGGCTATAGCATCTTTAGTTTTAGGTATTGTTTCGCTGATTATCGGAGTTTTTATTTCGTCGATCGGATGGCTTGGTGCTCTGGTTGCGATCGTGGGTATCATTCTGGGCGCATATGTGCGCAAAAAGCATGACGATCAGTACAAAATCGCTACGGCCGGCATGGTCTGCTCGATCGTCGGCGTCGTAATTAATCTGATTTTCTACATCGCCTGTATTGCATGCGCCGGTGCTTTTGCGGCTGCCGCTCTATAATTACGAACCAAACGGGCGGCTCCTTTTTCGGGGCCGCCCGAGACCGTCAAAAAACTAGTTTTTTGACGGGTAAACCGTTCTTTGCCTGTTGTCCTTAATGACTCGTGGACGACAAAGAACACAAAGAAACCGCTCGTTTTTGAAAACATGTTTCCTTATATTACAATCGGCACGCTGACACTGCCGACATACGGGGTTATGATTGCAAGCGGGATACTGATATCCGGTTTGCTTGCTTTTGTTCGCGTTAAAAAAGCCGGATTGTCGGTCGACGACTTTCTGATGATCGCCGCCTGCGCCATAGGCCTCGGTCTGTTTGGCGCATGGCTTACCTATGTGCTCGTGAGTTTTTCCGTTGCGGAAATCGTCGCGATCATCCGCGCCGGACAAATCGGCCTGCTGCTGCAGGGCGGGATGGTGTTTTACGGCGGGTTTATTGGCGGCGTCCTTGGCGCGTTGCTTGGCGCGCGCATTGCCGGAGCGCCGCTGACCGATTTTTTAAACCCGGTCGTGCCGGTGCTGCCGCTGGCGCATGCGATCGGCCGAATCGGCTGTTTCTGCGCGGGCTGCTGTTACGGCGTTCCGACGAACAGCGCTCTGGGCGTGGTTTACACGCATCCTGTCGGCGGTGCGCCCGTCGGCGTCGCGTTGCTGCCGGTGCAGCTGTTCGAGACTGGATGCAACCTGCTGATCTTTTTGTTTTTGATTGTTTTTACGAAAAAAACAAAGTCGAAAACGCTGGTGCTGCCGGCATATGTGATCTGTTATGGGTGCGTCCGCTTCTGCCTGGAATATATCCGTTACGATTTCGTGCGGGGTGCGCTGCTTGGGCTGTCGACGTCCCAGTGGTTCAGCATTGGGGGCGTTCTGCTTTCGGTTGCGTATATCGTTTATCACCGGCGCCGGGAAAAGAAGCGGTCTTCAGCCTGCACGTAAAACCGCAAATAACAAGAAAAAACAGCCGTCCGCGTCGAGCGGCCAACGGCTGTTTTTTTTCATGCAATCTATTGCAACGAAAGCCTTTACATCAGGTTGCTTAAAAGCGTCGTTGCAATGGTGAAAAAGACAAATATGGAGCAGGCGTCCGTAATGGTGGTCAGCATCGGCGCGGCGACCACCGCCGGGTCCAGCTTGAGCTTTCTCGAGAGCATCGGCAGCAGACAGCCGAGCGATTTTGCGATGAACACCGTCGCAATCAGCGTCAGCGAAACCGCCGCCGCGATGAGCACGCAGTTGGGGTTCGAGTGATACTGTATGACGATGCGCGCAAAGTTGACGATCGAAAGCGTCAGCCCGACCATCCCGGCCACGCGGACTTCCTTCCACCAGACGCGGAATACGTCCTTGTTTTCAATTTCGTCCAGCGCCAGGCCGCGGATGACCATGGTCGAAGCCTGCGAGCCGCTGTTGCCGCCGGTGTCCATGAGCATCGGGATAAACGAGACCAGCAGCGGGATGGTTGCAATCGCCGCTTCGTAGTGTTCGAGCAGCGAGCCGTTGACCATGCCGCTGATCATGAGAATCAAAAGCCACAGGATGCGGTTTTTCGCGAGCTTCCACACCGGCGTTTTGAGATAGGTGTTTTCGCTTGGCGACATACCGGCCATGCGCTCGAAGTCTTCGGTGTTCTCTTCCTGAATGACGTCCACCGCGTCGTCGACCGTGATGATGCCGACAAGGCGTTCCTCCTTGTCCACGACCGGCAACGCGATCAGGTCGTAGTGCGAGAACATCTTTGCCACGTCCTCTTTGTCGTCGAGCGTGTGCACGAAGATGGGCGCGGTGGTCATGATGTCGCCCACGAGTTTGTCCGGGTCGGCCAGCAGAAGTTCAAGCACGGAAACAACGCCCTCGAGCTTGCGCTCAGGGCTTGTGACATAACAGGTGTATACCGTTTCCTTGTCGATGCCGGTGTTGCGGATGACTGTAAACGCGTTTTTGACGGTGAGCGTTTTTTTCAGGTAGACGTATTCGCAGGTCATCAGGCTTCCTGCGGAATCGTCCGGATAGTCCAGGTATTGGTTAATAAGCCTGCGGTTTTTCGTGGAGGAATTCCGCATGACCCGCTGCACGACGTTGGCGGGCATCTCTTCGACGAGATCGACATAGTCGTCGAGATACATGCCGTCCAGGATATATTTGAGTTCGGTGTCGGTGATGGCCTCGATGATGCGCTGCTGCACGTCCGCATCGAGATAGGAAAACACCTCTGCGGCGTTATCCTTCGGAATTAAACGAAACAAACGAAGCGTCGTCTCAGGATCGGAAACTTCATCGAAAATTTCCGCGATATCCGCTTCGTGCATCGTCAAGAAGGTTTTTTTCACTTCCGGATAGCGTTTTTCTTCCAGAAGGGTGAGAACATGGTCGATCATGCTGCACGTCCTTTCCCGGGAACGGCGGCCGATCTGCTAGCAAACGCTTACGAACGCCTTCCCGCTGTATGAAATTGTAACGGTATTGGTACTCGGGTAAGGCCCGGCGTCCATATGTTTGGATCCCCTTTCGTTCAGAGTTTGCTTTTCGCATGCTTATTGTACCAAACTGGTTTTAGGATGTAAACCTTAAAAAAAATCGGGGCAGCCGCCCGTTTGCGCCGCAGCGTTTGGGCATTGACAAAACTGCTCAAAGGCGTATTCTTTTAGTAGTCATATCAAATCCATTCAGGAGGCAAAACATGTCGGACTATTCTATTGCCGCGCTGGAAATTCTGCGCAATCCGCAACTTACGCTCAAATGGTATGTCGTGCCGCTGCTTTTGATTGTGATGTACGTTTATCACAAGGAAATCAGCGCGAAGAACTGGAACGTCGTGCTTGGCGGGGCCGCCCTGTGGGGAATGGACCTGTTCAACGAAATCTGGAACAGCATCGTCTTTCATGCGACGAACTTTGCGCCCGTGTGGGGCACGCCGGGCGGCGTTGGGGACACCGCGCTGCTGATCCTGATCGGCTACAACATTGAAATCTCGTTTATGTTCGCCATGATGGGCGTGGTCGTCTGCCTGACGCTGCCGCAGGACCCGAAAAAGAAAATCCTCGGCGTCAACAACCGCGTGTTCTACACGATTCTGTATACCACGCTCGCGGTGATCATCGAGTGCTTCCTGAACTACTCCGGCGTGCTCACCTGGGAATATGCCTGGTGGAGCCGTTCCTGCCCGTACCTGATCTGGCTGCTCGGCTATCTGCCGTTCTTTGTGATGGCGTTTGTGGTGCACGACATGAAGAAGATGAAAAACAAGTTCATTACGCTCGGCATTATTTACGGCGTGGACGTCCTTTCGCTGGTGATATTTGGCCTGATAGGCTGGATGTAAATGCAGCTCATAGGATTATGACCAACCAAAAGCTCCGCCGGATTTCCGGCGGAGCTTTTTTGTCGATAAAAGGCGCTGCATTGGAAGATTCGCATTTAGGTCACCGTTTCGGGTTATACAGTCCTGAGGACCCATTTTCATAAGAACGTTTGCGGAATTTGGAATTTCCCAAGGGACGTGTCCCTTGGGTGGGGCAGGGGTGAAATCCCTGCAAAAGGATCTTTTGCGTGCATGCGCAGGGATCTCCGGCGGTTTCCTTTCCAGCGGGCGGCCAGGGGAAAGATCAGAGCGAAACGCCGTAGAGCCGCATCGCATTTTCGAACGTTGCGGCGGCGGCTTCCTCGCTGGAAATGCCGCGCACGCGCGCGAGGGTTTCCAGCGTGAGATGAATCAGGCCCGGGTCGTTGCGCTCGCCGCGGTGCGGCTCCGGCGTCATGTACGGGCAGTCCGTTTCGATCACGATGCGCTCGAGCGGCAGTTTTTCCGCAATCGCGCGCTGCTTGACCGCGTTTTTGAACGTGAGCGCGCCGCCGAAGGCGATGTAGAAGCCCATGTCGATATAGCGCACCGCGTCTTCGTAACTGCCGGAATAGCAGTGCAGCACGCCGCCGAGTTTGCCGCGGCGCGCGGAGAGCATCTCCATCGTGTCGCCGTGCGCCTCGCGGTCGTGGATGATCACGGGCTTGTTCTGCGCAACCGCGATGTCCAGCTGTTCGCCGAACGCCGCTTTCTGCACGTCCCGCGGCGAAAAATCGTAGTGATAGTCAAGACCGATTTCGCCGACGGCGACGATTTTTTCGTTTTGAAGCGCACGTTCCACAAGAAGCAGGCTGTTCTTGTCCGCCGTGTCCGCGGAATGCGGGTGAATGCCCGCGCTGCCGAATACGTGGTCGTAGAGCATGACCAGCGCGGCGATTTTCGGGATGTCCGCCGCTTCGGTGCAGGCTTCGAGAAATCCCGCAACGCTCTTTTCCGGCAGGGCGGGAATCAGCGCGCCGCGGTCGTGATCGAACTGCGCGTCCAGCAGATGCGCATGTGTGTCGAATAGTTTCATAATAAATGGTTCGTCCTTACGTTCAGTTTTCGTCGACGGTCAGCGGCAAATCCATCAGGATTTCGTCGTAATACGTCCCGCGGACGTTGATGCGCCCCTTGTGCCGGCCGATCTCCCGAAAGCCGAAGCGCTTGTAGAGCGCGATGGCGCGCTCGTTGCCTTCGCGCACCTCGAGGCAGAGCGTGCGCAGATAATTCGTGCTTTTGGCAAAATCGATCATTGCCTGCATGGCGATGCTCCCGATGCCGAGCCGCCAGTAGTCGCGCTTGACGGAGATGGCGACGCCGGCGCAATGCGAAATCCGCTTGCGCGCGGCGGCGCGCACGTCGCAGACGAGGACGATTTCGCCATCCACGACGCCGACGAACATCTTGGTGTTCGCGGCCTCCAGCGTAGCGGTAATCCATTCCCGTTCGCCTTCCAGCGTCAGCCCGTCGATGCCGTTTTCGTCGCAGAGCAGGAAGTCCGTTTCCGCGCCGACGACCTTGAGAAAGCCGAGCAGTTCCTGCGCGTCTTCCAGCGCCGGGTCGCGCAGAATCAGTTTGCGCCCGTCTTTGAGGATGTGTTCGCTCATGCTGGGTGCGTCCCTTGCTTGTGAAAAGAAAGGACCGAAGAAACGTCCTTTTCCGGGGCCGCGTTTTTTTGCGCGGCGTCCGGGGAGCGCTGCGAAGTTACCGGACTTTCAGCCCGCTGTCCATTTCGGAAAGCGTGGTCATCACCGAGAGATGTTCGTCGCTTTCGTCCGACGCCGCAAGAATCATGCCGCGGCTTTCCACGCCGCAGAGCGTGACGGGCTTGAGGTTTGCCACCAGTACGACCGTCTTTCCGACGAGGTCGTCCGGCGCGTACCATTTTTTGATGCCGGAAACGACCGTCCGCGTTTCGCCGCCGACGTCCAGCGTCACTTTCAGGAGCTTTTTGCTCCGCTTGATCTCCTCGCAGGCCGTTACCTTTGCCAATCGCAGGTCGAGCTTTGCAAAGTCGTCGTAGTCGATTTCCGGCAGCGGCGCGTCTTCGTCCTGTTCCGGTTCGGCCGTCGGTACGGTCTCTGCGGCGGCTTTCGCTTTTTCGGTCTGCTCGGCAAGGTAGGCGAGCTCTTTTTCCACGTCGATGCGCGGGAAGAGCGCTTCGCCCTTCTGCACGCGCGTGCCGGGGACGCTTCCGCCCCAGGCGACTGCCTCGTAGTCCGTCTTTTCGCCGGACACGCCGAGCTGATCGAACAGCTTCTGCGGCGTGGAGGTCAGAAACGGCTTGAGGAGCACGCCGATGATGCGCAGGCTCTCCGCGAGGTTGTAGAGGACGGTTTTCAGCCGTTCTTTGCCTTCTTCCGTCTTTGCGAGCAGCCAGGGCGCGGTTACGTCGATGTATTTATTGCATGCGCCGACGAGCTTCCAGATTTCGGCGAGCGCTTCGGGGATATGCAGTTCGTTCATCTGCGCGTCGACGCTGGCGGGCAACTCCTGCGCGAGCGCAAGCAGCGCCGCGTCCTCGTCCGCAATCGCGGCGGGTGCGGGCAGTTCGCCGCCAAAGTATTTCTCGATCATCGCGACCGTGCGGCTCAGCAGGTTGCCGAGGTCGTTTGCAAGGTCGGTGTTGATGCGGGCAATCAGCGCTTCGTTGGAGAAGTTGCCGTCCGAACCAAACGGGACTTCGCGCAGCAGGAAATAGCGGATCGCGTCCACGCCGTAACGCTCGCAGAGCGCGACGGGGTCGACCACGTTGCCTTTGGATTTGCTCATCTTGCCGCCGTCGAGCACGAGCCAGCCGTGCCCGAACACCTGCTTGGGCAGCGGTTCGCCGAGCGCCATGAGCATGATCGGCCAGATGATGGTATGGAAGCGCACGATCTCCTTGCCGACGATGTGGATGTCCGCCGGCCAGTACCTGCGATAGAGTGAGTCGTCGTCGCTTCCCCACCCAAGCGCGGTAATATAGTTGGAAAGTGCGTCAAGCCACACATATACCACGTGTTTCTCGTCGAATGTGACGGGGATGCCCCACTTAAAGCTAGTGCGGCTGACGCAGAGGTCTTCGAGGCCGGGCAGGAGGAAATTCTGCAGCATCTCGTTCGTGCGGCTGACGGGCTGGATGAACGTCGGGTTGTCCTTGATATACTGGATCAGCCGGTCGGCATATTTCGAGACGCGGAAGAAATAGCTTTCCTCTTCCACGAGTTCCACCGGGCCGCCGCAGTCCGGGCACACGCCGCCCGCTTCCTCAATCTGCCGGTCGAGCCAGAAACTTTCGCATGGCGTGCAGTAATGGCCGGTGTATTTCGACTTGTAGATGTCGCCCTGGTCGTAGAGCTTTTTAAAAATCTTCTGCACGGCCTTAACGTGATATTCGTCCGTCGTGCGGATGAACTTGTCGTAGGAGATGTCCAGCAGTTTCCAGAGGCTCTTGAACCCGGAAACGATCTCGTCCACGTACTGCTGCGGGGTTACGCCCGCGGCCTTCGCCTTGCGCTCGATCTTCTGGCCGTGTTCGTCCGAACCCGTCAGGAAAAACACGTCGTAGCCGCGCTGGCGCTTATAGCGCGCAATCGCGTCTGTGGCGACGGTGCAGTACGCGTGCCCGATATGCAGGTTCGCGCTGGGGTAGTAGATGGGCGTCGTAATATAAAACGTCTCTTTTTCTCCGGTTTTTTTGGCTTCCATTTGTCGTTTCCTCCCAAAATCACAATTCGCCTGAATATTTTCCGCGTTTACTGGCAAATAAAACGCGCCGCCCTCTCGTAAGGACGGCGCGCACAAAACACGTCCGTTGAAAACCACCTTACTTCCCCAAAACCGCCGGGGGCATAAGTTCCCGCTGTATCGGTCGGGGTCCGCTGCGGTTCAGGCAAATGGAGCGTTCGCCGCGAGGAGCTCGGGAGCCATGTTCGGCTGCGTTGCGCCGCCGGGCTTTCACCAGTGCTCCGGCTCTCTGCATGCGCGCGTGCGGCTTACTCTTTCCGTCTTCGCTCATATTCGTTTACTGAGCATATCACGCGCTCAAGCTTGTTGTCAAGAGAGGCGAATCATGCTAAGATAAACTGGATTTGTATTGGAGGACGGAACGAAATGCACATTGTTGCCGGGCTTGGAAATCCGGGACTGACCTACCGGCGTTCGCGCCACAACGCGGGGTTTCAGGCGCTGGACGCGCTGGCCGAGCGGCTCAACATCCGCGTTAAAAAGCGCGGATTTTCCGGCGTGTACGGCGAAGGATCGTTGCATGGCGAACGGGTCGTATTGATTAAGCCGACGACGTATATGAACCTTTCGGGCGATTGCGTGCAGCAGGTGCTGCACTTTTTCAAGTGCCCGGTGGAAAACCTGATCGTCCTGTTCGACGACATCGAACTACCGGTCGGCGCGCTGCGCATCCGCGAAAGAGGGAGCGCCGGCACACATAACGGCATGCGCTCCGTGGTCGCCTGCGTGGGCAGCGAAAACTTCCCGCGCGTGCGCATCGGCGTGGGCGACCGCAGCGGCGGGGAACTCAAGGACTTTGTGCTCGGCAAACCCAGCAAGGCCGAACAGGCCGTTTTGAAGGAAACGTTTGAAAGCGCCGCGGACGCCTGCGTTTCGATTATAGAAGGAAAAATCTCCGACGCGCAGGCGAAATACAACAAACGCCATATCGGCGGAACGTCGGGTGCGCGCGACTAGTCCGCATAAATTGAGGGGGTAGTTTGACACAACAACCGAATAACAATCCGATACTGGATGTTTTGGATACCGCAGCGGACTTCAGGCGCTTTTCCGGCGCGCTGGAGGGGGGCAAAGGCCCGGCTGCGGCGTTCGGCGTTGCCGCAAACGCAAAGGCGCATCTGGCCGCCGCGCTTTCGCGCACGCGGCAGGTGCTGTTTGTAACCGCAACGGACGTGACCGCCGCGCAGCTGCACGAGGCGGCCGGCCTTTTCGGCGCGCAGGCCGAGCTGTTTTTGCCGCGCGAAACGCCGCTGGTCTATGTGCACGCCGTCTCCGGCGAACAGCGCTCCGAGCGGATATCCGCGCTCTGCGCGCTCGCAGCGGGCGAAACCTGCGTCGTCTGCGCAAGCGCGGCTTCGCTGATGCAGGTGCTCGCGCCGAAACAGGCGTTTTGCGAAAGCATCTTTTCGCTGTCCGTCGGCGACTCGCTCGAACCGAGGACGCTGACCGAACGGCTCGTCGTCGCCGGATACGAACGTGTGGAGATGGTTGAAGGGCGCGGGCAGATTGCCGCGCGCGGCGACCTCGTGGACGTGTACGTCCCCGGCGGGGAATACCCCGTGCGCATCGAGTTTTTCGGCGATGAGATCGACCAGATGCGCTTTTTCGATCCCGTGACGCAGCGCAGCGTGGAGCAGGCGCCTTCGGTGCAGCTTCGTCCCGCGCTGGAAACGCCGCAGCCGAAGGAGCGCACCGCAAAAGCGCTCAAAAAGATCGCCGGGCGGGTCGGGCTGATGGATCAGGAACAGGCCTGGTCGGAAGGCGTCGCCAGCGTCGGCGGGGACGTGCTGCTGCCGCTGCTGTATGAAAAATGTGAAACGGTGTTCGATTATCTTGCGCCGGACGCGGTCATCGTCGTCGACGAAGCGCTGCTTGTCGACGAGGCGCTGCGCACCGAGCAGATGCGCTTCCACGAAACCGTACAGGCGATGCTCGAGCGCGAAGAGGGCGTTGCCGCGCAGGGCGCGCTGGAGCGCAGCGCGAACGAAACGCTCGATCGTCTGCATACGCCGCGCACGGCGCTGCTTTATGCGCTCTCGCGCACGCATCCGCAGTTTACGGCAAAGGAAGTCGTCACGCTGGAGTCGCGCGGTGCGCCGCAGTATATGGGAGCGATGGACGAACTGGCGCGCGAACTGGCCCGCCTGAACGGCGCGGGCGAGCGCACGGTGATCTGCGCCGGCGAACAGGCGCGCGAACTGCAGGCAAACCTTGCCGAATACGGCGCGCAAACGGCGCTGACGGAGCAAATGCCGCACGAATTTCCAGCAGGGAAAACGCTGATCGTTCCGGAGCGCCTTGCACGGGGATTTTCCTATCCTGCGCTGCGTTTCAACGTATTCACGGAGTACGAAGTCAGCGGCAGGACGGAGCGCACGGTCCGCCGCGCACGCTCCAAAAAACACCTGTCGTTTTCCGAACTGAACGTCGGCGATTACATCGTGCATGAAGCGCACGGCATCGGCCGGTTCGTTAAAGTCGAGGCGCTGACGGTGCAGGGCAACACCCGCGACTACCTTTTAATTGAATACCGCGGCGCAGACCGGCTGTATATTCCGACCGATCAGCTCGACCGCGTGCAGAAATACGTCGGCGGCGGGGATGAAGACACAGCGCCTCCGCTGAGCAAGCTTGGCGGTGCGGACTGGGCGAACCGCGTCAGCCGCGCAAAGAGCGCGGCGAAAAAACTCGCGGTCGACCTCGCGGCGCTCTATGCAGAGCGCGCGGGCGCGAAGGGATTTGCGTTTTCCAAGGACACCGCATGGCAGCGGACGTTTGAGGAGCGCTTCCCGTACGAACTTACGCCCGACCAGAAGCAGAGCCTGGATGAAATCAAGGCGGACATGGAAAGCCTGCGGCCGATGGACCGTCTGCTCTGCGGAGACGTCGGGTACGGCAAGACCGAGGTGGCGCTGCGCGCATGCTTTAAATGCGTGCAGGACGGCAAGCAGGCGGCCATCCTTGTGCCGACCACGATTCTGGCGCAGCAGCACTACAACACCATGCGTTCGCGCTTTGCGGATTTCCCGGTCAAAGCCGCGTGCCTTTCCCGGTTTCAGTCCATGAAGGAGCGCAAGGAGATCAAGCGTGCGCTGGCGGAAGGGACCATCGACGTGATCGTCGGCACGCACGCACTGCTGGCAAAGGACGTAACGTTCAAGGCGCTCGGCCTGCTGATCATCGACGAGGAACACCGCTTCGGCGTGAATCACAAAGAGCAGATCAAAGCGTATAAAAAGACCGTGGACGTGCTGACGCTCACCGCAACCCCGATTCCGCGCACGCTGAACATGTCCATGACGGGCGTGCGGGACATCAGCGTGATTGAAACGCCGCCGGAGGCGCGCTACCCCGTCCAAACCTACGTGCTCGAATACACGGACGCGCTGATCAAGGACGCGGCCGGGCGGGAACTCGCCCGCAAGGGGCAGGTGTTCGTCGTCTACAACCGCGTGCAGAACATGGAATCCATGGCGCGCAGGCTCGAAACGCTCCTGCCGGAGGCGCGCATTACGATTGCGCACGGGCAGATGGGCGAAACGCAGCTGGAAGCGGCCATGCTGGAGTTTCTGGAGCACCGTTCGGACGTGCTGCTTTGCTCCACCATCGTCGAAAGCGGGCTGGACATCCCGAACGTCAACACGCTGATCGTCATCGACGCGGACCGAATGGGGCTTGCGCAGCTCTATCAGCTCCGCGGGCGCGTCGGCCGCTCCAGCCGGATCGGATACGCATATTTCACCGTGCAGGCAGGCCGCACTATGAACGAAAAGGCGGCCAAACGCCTGATGGCGATCCGGGAATTCACGCAGTTCGGCGCGGGCTTTCAGCTCGCCATGCGGGACCTGGAAATCCGCGGGGCTGGCTCGCTGCTTGGCGCGGAGCAGCACGGGCATATCTCCGACGTCGGATACGAATATTATGTCAAGCTCGTGCGCCGCGCGGTGGACGAACAGCAGGGCCGCGCGCTCGAGCCGGTCACGGAAACGAGCGTGGACATCCCGATCGACGCGCATATCCCGCATGACTATGTGCCGAGCGAACTGATGCGGCTCAAAGCCTACCGGCGCATTGCGGATATCGACGGCGCGGACGCGGTGCTGGACGTGACGGAAGAGTTCATCGACCGCTATGGCGAACCGCCGCAGAGCGTGACGAACCTCATGCGAATTTCGCTCGTCAAGGCGTATGCGGCCCGCGCATACCTCGAAAGCGTGAGTGTGCGCGACGGCGAGGCGAAGATGAAGTTTTCCGAATATGCGCATATCGACGGCGGGAAGCTGATCGCCGCGGTCTCCGGTATGGAAGGTGCAAAACTGATTGCGAGCGATCCGCCGGCGATTGAAATACGGCGAAAAGATGCGGATGCTTTGGCAATCACGGAAAAACTGCCACAATTCCTTAACACAATTGTCCGTTGCGTTGATACGGACATGGGCATATAATGTCAAGTGATACTTACGCGTTCTTTGCGTTTGACGCGGAATATAAGAAAAAGGGAGAAATCGAAACATGAACAAATTCCACTGGAAGCGGCTGCTTTGCGTGCTGCTTGCCTTGTCCCTCGTGCTGGGCGCAGCCGCCTGCTCGCTCAATGACGATGAGGAGGCAACGGCGTCGGACGCCGAAACAGCCTATACGGACGAGGAGCTTGATCAGGTTGCTGTCCAGATCGGCGATTATACCATCACCAAAGGCGATATCGTCGACCAGTACGACTATATGGTGCAGCTGTATTCGTATTACGGCATGAGCACGCCCACCGAGGATTCCGAAATCGAATCGATGCAGGACAGCGTGATCTCAACGCTGGTTTCCGATAAAATTCAGCTTTATGAAGCGGACCTGATGGGCATTACGCTCACGGATGAGGAACTTGCGGACGTCGAAGCTCAGGTTGAGGAAGAGATGCAGTATTACATCGACTCCTTCCGCGCAGACGCCGAGGATGAAGGCGCCGAAGACCCCGATGCACGTGCGCTGGAAATCTTTCAGGAACAGCTTGACGCCGCCGAGATGGATATGGACGTCGACGGATTCCGCGAATATATCCGTGAAGAATACATGAACGATGCGCTCAAAACCGCTCTGGAAGCAAAGGTAACGGCCGACGTGACCGCAACCGACGACGAGATTCAGGATTATTACGACGAAAACCTTGCGTCCCAGATGGAAAGCTATACTTCCACACCGACCGATTATCTCTCCGATGCGGAATCGTTCCAGATGGACGGCGGTTCTCCGGTGCTCTATACCCCGGAAGGGTATGTGCGGATCCGCTCGATCTCCATCACGCCTGAAGAGGATATTTCGGACGACTATACCACGCTGAAGTCCGACCTGGACGCGCTTGCCGCGGAATACGGCGAAGCCGCGCTGGACGCGCTCGCTGCGAAGTACATTGCGCAGGGCGCCGACCCCGCGACCACGACGCTGAACGTCACCGCCGACGAGATCGAAGGCGGCGCGGAGATCATCAGCGAATACGTCGAGAAAAAAGCGCAGGCCGACGAGCTGTATGAAGAATACATCAAAGACGCGCGCGCCAAGGCCGAAGAAGCCTACGCAGCGCTCGAAGGCGGCGCCTCGTTCACCGATGTTCTGAGCGAATACGGTGAGGACGACCTCTACACGACCTATCCTTCGTTTGTGGAAAGCGGCCTTCTGATGTACATGGCCGGCGATGATTCGACCTGGGATGAACAGCTTGTCAAGGCGGCCGGTCTGCTCAAGGCCGGCGAATACTCCGCAATCATCCAGATTGACGATGTATTCTACATCCTCCAGCTGGTTGGCGACGAAACGGCCGGCGCAAAAGAACTCAGCGACGTTTACGACGACATCAAGGCGGTCATCATTTCCCAGAATGCGGACACGCTTTGGAACGAAACGCTGGACGCCTGGGAGAACGACACCTCGATTGCGACCTACTATGAGGATGTTTACCGCGATATCGGTAAATAAGCTCTAAACGGACAAAAAGCGGGCGGTATTGATGCCGCCCGCTTCAGTTTACCCAAAAAGTCCTTGGGATTGTTAAGGGCCGCCGCCCTTAACTCGTTTTTTCCGGCTGCGCCGGAATGTCCGGCGCGGCGGGCCGGCTTAAACGGGGGCACATACTGAAAAAGCTTGTTTTCCGGGGATTGTTTTGCTATATTGAGGGCAGGACGATGCGCGGACGGATTTTGACCGGACGCGTGCCGCCGCACCGCCGGGATACGGGCGATTCCGGCAGAATAATTGAAAAAAATATGCAGGAGGTTTTGCACAATGAAGTACGAATGTGTCTGCGGCTATATTTATGATCCTGAATTAGGCGATCCGGACAACGGCGTTGCGCCGGGCACCGCGTTTGACGATCTCCCGGAAGATTGGGTCTGCCCGGTCTGCGGGCTGGACAAGAGCGCGTTTACCGCGATCGAATAGCGCAGTAAAACAAAAAAAGAGCGTTCCGGCTTTTGCCGGAACGCCTTTTTTGTGCAGCGATTCTGAATTTGTTTGGAGAGACCGTCAGCGCTCCGCCGGTTTTTTGGACGCGGCTTTTTCCATAAAGCGCTCGTTTTCAACGATGAAGCGCTCCTGCGTGCCTTCGCCGATCAGCCCGGCGTCGTCGAACGCGCGGCAGAAGAACACGAGCCGTCTGCGGTCGGCTTCGGTCAGTTCCGTTTCACAGCGGACCGTCATGCCGACAGGGGTTGCGGAAAGGTGCTTTACATCCAGCCGTGTGCCGACGGTCGAGCATCCTTCCGGGAGTAAATCCGCGACGCTTTCCGCAGCGCAGAGTTCCATGAGCGCGAGCATCGCGGGTGTGGCGAACACCGGCAGGCATCCGCTGCCGAGCGCGGCGGCGGTGTTGTCCGGCGTGACCGCAACGCTCTTCTGCGCGGCGATTCCGGGTTCCAGCGAAGGGAACTGCATAAGCGTACACTCCAGTCGTGATAAAAGATTGAAAAATTGAACCGGCCGGCCGCCGGTCGTTAAGTCGGATGCCAGCGCTCAAAGGAGGCGGCAGCCGATCGGTTCCGTAAGAAGGCGGCTTAAAGCCGCCGGAAAAATTCTACTCGTAGTCTACCACATCTACCCAGCGAAACAAAAGCTCTCTTTCTTCCGGTTTGCCTTTTACGGACTGGGAGGCCGCGACGATCGGAATCCATTTTAGCACATATTCCCGCGCCGTGCCGCTTTCCCGGCAGAAAAGATCGAGGTATGCTTCCGCCGTTTCCGTTTCGCCGGCGAGCGAAAAGAGCAAATAGGTGCGCGCCGCGTCCGCGGAGGCGTTGCCCTGGGTCGCGTGCGACCAGTCCAGGATATACGGCGTTGTGTCGTCGCCGATGATGATGTTGGTGGGGTTGAAGTCGCCGTGGCAGAGTTTGTTGTGCCGCGGCATGGACTCCAGCCGCGTATGCAGGTCGTATTTGGTCGCCGTCGGCAGCTCGGTCTGGATGATCTTGCGGTCCATCTTGTCGCGCAGGCGCGGCAGCAGGGGACAGATCTGCTGATGCATGGTCAGCTGCAGGCCGACGAACAGCGCGAGGTATTCGTCCATCTTTTCCGGATTCTCCGCCATCAGCGCGGCCAGCGTCTTGCCTGGGATGAATTCCGTCATGAGATACCATTGCTCGCCGATGGTGCCGACGCCGAGCAGCTTTGGCACATGCAGGCCGGTTTCCTCCACGCGCGCATGGTTGAGCGCCTCGTTGAGCACGTTTGCTTTGCTGTAGCCCTTTTCAAACACTTTGACGACCGTATCGCCGTCGCGGTAAATCGTTTTGTTTGCGCGCGCCGCAATCACATTCGTTAATTCCATGGCTGTTCCTTTCCGCCGGTGAAGCCCGGCCGCGGTTTTGCTTGCAGCGGTCCCGTACCGGATTTATGAGCCGGTACGGAACCGCGAAATCGTCTTTTGCGCCGCTCAGACGGGGACGTGCGTGCCGTAATAGGCGTTGAGGTACATCTGCCTGATTTCGCGCATGAGCGGGTAGCGCGGGTTCGCGCCCGTGCACTGGTCGTCGAAGGCCTGTTCGGTCATCGCGTCCAGCCGGTCGAGGAAGTCCTTTTCGTCCACGCCGTAATCGCGGATGGTCTTTTTGACGCCCACGCGTTCTTTGAGCGCGTCGATTGCGGAAATCAGGTTCTCCAGTTTTTCTTCGTCCGTTTTGCCCTTTAAGCCGAGATAATCCGCAACCTCCGCGTAGCGCGCGAGCGTATGCGGGTGGTCGTACTGCGGGAAGGTGCCCATCTTGACGGGGACTTCCGCGGCGTTGAAGCGCAGCACTTCGCCGATCATCAGCGCGTTGGCTATGCCGTGCGGCAGGTGGTGGAACGCGCCGAGTTTATGCGCCATACTGTGGCAAACGCCGAGGAACGCGTTGGCGAATGCCATACCGGCCATGGTGGCGGCGTTGCCCATCTTTTCGCGTGCGACCGGGTCGTTCGGCCCGTTGTCGTAGGCGCGCGGCAGGTAAGCGAAGATCGTTTTCAGCGAACGCAGCGCCGTGCCGTCCGTGTAGTCCGTCGCCAGCATGGAAGCATAGGCTTCCAGGTCGTGCGTGACCGCGTCGATGCCGCTCGCGGCGGTGAGGCCCTTCGGCGCGTTCATCATGAGGTCCGCGTCCACAATCGCCATATCGGGCATGAGTTCGTAGTCCGCCAGCGGGTACTTCACGCCCGTCGTTTCGTCCGTGATGACCGCAAAGGGCGTTACCTCGCTGCCCGTGCCCGCCGAGGTCGGCACGGCGATGAAATAGGCCTTTTCACCCATCTTCGGGAAGGTGTAAACGCGCTTACGGATATCGGAAAAGCGCATCGCCATATCCAGAAAGTCCGCTTCGGGGTGTTCGTAGAGCACCCACATAATTTTGCCCGCGTCCATTGCGGAGCCGCCGCCGAGTGCGATGATTACGTCCGGCTGGAAGGCGCGCATCTGCTTTGCGCCTTCGCGCGCGCAGGCCAGCGTCGGATCGGGCGCGACGTTGAAGAAGGTTTCGTGGACGACGCCCATCTCGTCGAGCTTATCGGTCACGGGTTTTGTGTAGCCGTTCTGATAGAGGAACGTGTCCGTCACGATGAACGCGCGGCGTTTGCCCATGACGGTTTTCAGCTCGTCCAGCGCCACCGGCAGGCTGCCTTTCTTGAAGTATACCTTTTCGGGTGCGCGGAACCAAAGCATGTTTTCTCTCCTTTCGGCGACGGTCTTGATGTTGAGCAGGTGCTTGACGCCGACGTTTTCCGAGACGGAGTTGCCGCCCCAGCTGCCGCAGCCGAGCGTCATGGACGGTGTGAGCCTGAAGTTGTACAGGTCGCCGATGCCGCCGTGCGAGGACGGGGTGTTGACGAGGATGCGGCAGGTTTTCATGCGCGCCGCGAATCTCTCCAGCTTTTCCGTTTCCGTCACGGCGTTAAGGTAGATGCTGGAGGTGTGGCCGTAGCCGCCGTCTGCAACGAGGCGCTCCGCTTTGCCGAGCGCTTCGCCGAAGCTCTTTGCGCGGTACATTGCCAGCACGGGGGAGAGTTTCTCGTGTGCGAATTCTTCCGAGAGTTCGACGCTTTCGACTTCGCCGATGAGGATTTTTGTCTGCTCGGGCACGGCAACGCCCGCGAGTTTTGCAATGGTGAACGCGCTCTGACCGACGATTTTTGCGTTGAGCGCGCCGTTGATCAGAATGGTTTTGCGCACCTTCTGGGTTTCTTCGGGATTAAGGAAATAGCAGCCGCGCGCGAGGAACTCTTGTTTCACGCGCTCGTAGACCGCGTCCAGCACGATGACGCTCTGTTCGGAAGCGCAGATCATGCCGTTGTCGAACGTTTTGCTGTGGATGATGGAGTTCACGGCCAGCAGGACGTCCGCCGAATCGTCTATGATGGCGGGCGTGTTGCCGCTGCCGACGCCGACGGCGGGCTTGCCGCTGCTGTAGGCGGCCTTGACCATCCCCGGGCCGCCGGTGGCCAGGATCAGGTCGGCTTCCTTCATGGCGAGGTTGGTCAGCGCGAGGCTCGGCGTGTCCACCCAGTCGATGATGCCTTCCGGCGCGCCTGCGGCGACCGCCGCTTCCAGCACGACCTTTGCCGCGGCGATCGTACAGGCCTTTGCGCGCGGGTGCGGGCTGATGAGGATGCCGTTGCGCGTTTTCAGCGCAATCAGCGTTTTAAAGATGGCGGTCGAGGTCGGGTTGGTCGTCGGGATGACCGCAGCGATCACGCCGACCGGCTCCGCAATGCGTATCACGCCGAAAGCCTTGTCTTCTTCGATCACGCCGCAGGTCTTCGTGTGGCGGTACGCATTATAGATATATTCGCTTGCATAGTGGTTCTTGATGACCTTGTCTTCGGCGACGCCCATGCCGGTTTCTTCCACAGCCAGTTTGGCCAGTGGGATGCGCGCTTTGTCGGCCGCGCTCGCGGCGGCCAGAAAGATTGCGTCCACCTGCTCCTGCGAATAGGTGGCGAAGGTCTTCTGCGCTTCCCGCAGGCGGGCGAGCGCCTGCTCCAGCGATTCGATGCTGTCGACCGGGATTCTTGCTTTTTCCTTTTTCATGCTCTTCATACGCTCCCTTGCCTCGATTTCACTCCGGGGTGCCCGGAATTGTGCTTACGGTGCCGGCAGATTGACGGTCTGATTCGGTATTGAAAAACCGATTCGGTGCTGCTGCCGGTTGTCCAGATTTGCCTGTTCTTGCGAAAATGGGCCGTTTGATACGCTTTCCCTTTCTGCAATCCTAGCGTAGAAGATTTTTGGCAAAAAAAGAAGACATCAAAACGGAATACCGATATATTAATATCGATATAACAATACTGATATGACGAATTAGCAAAGGACGGAGTATGGTTCGCGTTACAAAATATCGTTGGCCGCCGCGGATTCCTTCAGCTTTTCGAGGAAGAGGCGGTCCTGTTTCGTTTTGCGGTATCCCGCACGGAAAATGAGCACGTCCCGGCACTCGTTCTGCGGAAGGTCGCAGGGTTTTTGGAGCAGGTTGAAGCAATTCCAAACGCTCTGTGGCTCCGGCGGGACGAGCGAGTATGCGCCGGGGATGCTGGCGAGCAGTTCCATCTGGCTCGCCCGTTCGAAAACGGAAACAGTCTTTTTGTTTTCCTGCGTCTGCGCCAGCTGCCGCGCCTCCGAGACGGGCAGGGAAGGCACGGACCAGTCGCCATAGAGGATTTCCGTGAACGGCTCCAGGTCGGCGGCGGCAATCTTCTCTATTCCCGCGAGCGGGTGGCCGCGGCCGATCAGCACGGCGCGCGGGAACGTCCGGACGACCTCGTAGGTCAGCGAGCGTTCGGCGAATTCACCCAGGAAGTACGGTTCGTACGCGAGCGGGTACCGCACGACGCCGAAGCGTGTGATTTCGTTGGAAACGCTCTTGATGGCGCGCATCGGCCCGCTCTCGCGGTAGGAAAAGCAGATGTCTGCATCCGGGCCGAGCGACGCGGTGAACGCGGCGAACGCGCGGCTGATATAGCCCGCGCGCGGCGCGCAGAGATCGAATTTGAGCCGGTGGTCGTCGGCGGGGCGGTAAAGCGCCTCCATCTCGGCTACCTGGGAAAGGATGCTGCGCGCATAGCCCAAAAACTCCCGGCCTTTTTCGGTCGGCACGACGCCGCGCGCGGTGCGGTCGAAGATTGCGATGCCGACGTCGTCTTCCAGCTCGCGGATGGCCTTGCTCAGGTTCGGCTGATTCATAAAAAGATTTTCGGCGGCTTTGCTGATGGAGCCGGTTTTCTCCACCTCGACCGCGTATTTTAGCTGCAGCAGGCTGTTCATATGTGTGTCCTTTCCTGATGAGAGGCCGCCGGCGATGCGGGTTTGCGATCTCGTGTGCCGTTATAAAAGAAAACCGCCGTTTGTTTCGATATGCACATGGTACCATACCCGGGCGCAAAATTGAAGCGTACCCGGCGGGCGCAAACAGGAAGCGGACGGCTTTTTCCGATTTGCTCGATTGACCGGGCCGGTTTGCTCGGCTATAATATCGTTAAATGAATAGCGTGTGCATCTGCGCCTGAAAGAGGCGCCGGCGGACAAGCGCCGCCGAGGGAATACGGATGAAATTTCCGGGCTATCCCAGTAACCGTGAAGCCGACGAACGGACAGCGTGCCACTGCTTTAAAAAGCGGGAAGGCGTCCAAGTAGGATGAAGCCAAGCCGGGAGACCTGTTTGCACATGGACGCTTCTGGGGTGGAGTAAAGCTATGCGGCAAAGGCATGACGCGCGATATGATTCGTTGCTCCTCTCGATTATGAGTGGAGCAATTTTATTTTCGCTCCTTTTCACTATTCATTTGAATATTTTTGAAAGGGGTATTTCATAAAATGAAACACCAGAAACTACTTGCAATTCTGCTTGCGCTCGTGCTTGCGTTCGGCGCGCTGTCCGGCTGCGCGGCGGGCACCGAATCCGCCGTGACCGGCGGCGAAGCGCAGGTCACGGCCGCGGACGCGGCTGAAGAAGCCGCCCAGCCTGCGGAGACGGCTGAAGAAACGGCTGCAGAAGCCGTCAGCTTTACGGACATGGCGGGCCGCGAAGTCACGCTGGATGCGCCCGCGACCCGCGTGGTCGCGCTCACGGCGGCGGACTGCGAAATCCTGTACGCCATCGGCGCGGGGGACACGCTGGTCGGCCGCGGCGAATATTGCGACTATCCCGCCGAAGTGGCGGACGTTGCGTCCGTTGAATCCGGCGCGGAAACCAACCTTGAGCAGATTATCGCGCTTCAGCCGCAGGTGCTGATTATGAGCACTATGGCACAGACCGAAGAGCAGGTCGCCTCTCTTGAGGCGGCGGGCGTGACGGTCGTCGTTTCCGACGCGCAGGACATCGAGGGCGTATACACCGCCATCGAAATGATCGGTACGCTCACCGGCAAAACCGAAGCCGCCGCCGAAGTGATCGCCTCGATGCAGCAGACGTTTGCCGATCTTGCGGCGCGTGCTTCCGAACTGGACGGCAAGACGGTCTATTTTGAAGTGTCCCCGCTGGCATACGGCCTCTGGACGGCCGGCAGCGATACGTTTATGGACGAAGTCGCCGACATGCTGGGCCTGATCAATGTGTTCGGCAATGCGTGCGGCTGGTGTGAAGTGTCCGAAGAACAGGTCATCAGCCTGAACCCGGATATCATTGTGACCATCTCCATGTATTACGGCGAAGGCCCGACGCCGGAAGAGGAAATCCTTTCGCGCGCAGGCTGGCAGGACGTTACCGCCGTGAAGGAAGGCGCGATCCTGAACCTGCCGGACAACGAGCTCTCCCGCCCCGGCCCGCGTCTTGCGGACGGCGCGCAGGCGCTGTTCGACTTCGTGCTGTCTGTTGTGGAAACGGAAAATGCCGCGTAAGCGCAAGGAACATAAGGGGGACGGCGTTCCGTCCCCCTCGCTTAAAAGCGCGCCCATAAAAACGCGGGAAGGGTTCCGCGCGGGCGAGCTTCTTTTTTTCGCGCTCGCAGCGCTGTTTACGGCACTGGTCTGCGTTTCCGCCGGGAGCGTAAACGTGCCGCTCAAAGAAACCTTCGGCGTGATCTGGAATGCAATTTTCTCCCTGCCGCAGCCGGATACCACGAGCGTGCCCATCATCCTTTCCGTCCGGCTGCCGCGCGTGCTCTGCGTTGCGCTCACCGGCGCGGCGCTTTCGGTCTGCGGAGGCGCGATGCAGGGGCTTTTGCGCAATCCGCTTGCCGACGGCAGCACGCTTGGCGTTTCGAGCGGCGCGTCGCTCGGCGCGGTGATCGCCATCGCGTTCGGCGTCACGTTCCCGGGGCTCCCGCTTGCGGGCACGATGGTGCTGGCGATGGCGTTTGCGTTTCTTTCGCTGGTGATTATTTTAGGGCTTGCGTATAAAATCGATTATTCGCTTTCCACCAACACGATCATCCTCATCGGCGTGATCTATTCCATGTTCGTTTCAAGCATCCTTTCGCTCGTGATCACGTTTGCTTCCGATCACATCAAGAGCATCACGTTCTGGACGATGGGGTCGCTGCTCGGTGCGAGCTATCAAAACGCGCTGGTGCTGCTCTGCGCGCTGGTCGTCTGCGGCACGGTGATCCTGCGCTATGCGCGCGAGCTCAACGCGTTCGCCATCGGCGAAGAAAACGCGCGGCACATCGGCGTGCCGGTCAAGCGCGTCAAGCTGATCCTGATGATCGCCGTGTCCGCGCTGATCGGCGTTTGTGTGTCCATCGGCGGCAGCATCGGCTTTGTCGGGCTTGTCACGCCGCATATGGTGCGCATGATCGTCGGCCCGAACCATAAGCGCCTGCTGCCTGCGTCGCTGTTCGGCGGGGCGATTTTCCTGATGCTGGCGGACCTTGTTTCGCGCGTGATCCTCAGCCCGCTGGAACTGCCGATCGGCGTGGTCACCTCGTTTGTCGGCGCAATTCTGTTTGTGGTAATCTTTTACCGGGCGAGGAGGGTGCGCGCATGAGACTGCTGGATGTAAAAAACCTTTGTGTGCGCTACGGCGAACTGACCATCCTCGACCGGGTGAGTTTTTCGCTGGAGGAAGGGCAGTGGCTCATGCTCGTCGGGCCGAACGGAGCGGGTAAAAGCACGCTCGTCAACGCAATTTCGCAGGGCGCGCCCTACACCGGCGAAATCCGCTTTGACGGAACGGACGTAAAGAAAATGCGACCGCAGGAGCTTGCGCAGAAGATCGGCGTACTCTCGCAAACGCATTTTGTCGGGTATGCGTTCACCGTCGGGTCGGTCGTCCGGCTCGGGCGGTATGCGTATTCGCCGGGCATATTCGGAGGCAGGCGCGAAGAGGACGAGGAGATGGTGCGGCGCGCGCTGGCGACGACCGGAATGGAGGAACTGGAACAGCAGTCTGTTCTGACGCTGTCCGGCGGCGAACTGCAGCGCACGTTCCTTGCGCAGATCTTTGCGCAGGACCCGCGGGTGCTGATCCTCGACGAGCCGACGAACCACCTCGACCTCGTGTACCAAAAACAGGTATTTGCGCTGATCGGCTCCTGGCTGAAACAGCCGGGGCGGGCGGTGGTTTCCGTCGTGCACGATCTGAGCCTGGCAAAGGCATACGGCACGCATGCGCTGCTGCTTGAGCGCGGCAGAACGATTGCGCAGGGAGAAGCAAAAGAAGTTTTTTCGCCGGAGTATTTGGACGCGGCATACGGCATGGACGTTTCCGGATGGATGCGGAGCATGCTGGAGCAATGGAAAGAGGAATAGCGAATGGATTTTTTGGGACTGAACCGGCGGATGACGGCGCCGGACGAAGCCGCCGTCAAGGCGGCGAAGGTGCACTGGGACGGAATTGCAAAGCCCGTCGGCAGTCTCGGCAGACTGGAAGAACTGGTGGTCAAAATTGCCGGGATTCAGGGCACGGCCGCACCGGACATTGCAAAGCGGGCGGTGCTGGTGCTCTGCGCGGACAACGGCGTGCTCAAGCAGGGCGTTGCCTCCACGCCGGGCGAGATTACCGCCGTGATGGCGGACTTTATTGCAAGAAAGCGTTCGGCGGTCGGCATTATGGCGGGAAAAGCGCATGCGGACGTGATTACGGTGGACATGGGCATGTTTCGCGCCGTCGATACGCCGGGCGTGCTTATGCGGCGCATCGCGCCGGGCACGGCGGACATGACGCAAGGGCCCGCCATGACGCGCGCGCAGGCGGAACAGGCGATTGCAGCCGGAATCGCGCTGGTGAAAGACTGCTGCGAACAGGGTTATAAAATCATCGCTACGGGCGAGATGGGCATCGGCAACACGACGACTTCAAGCGCGATTGCCGCCGTGCTGACGGCGCGCGATCCTGCGGAAACGACCGGGCGCGGCGCGGGGCTGACCGACGACGGGCTGGTGCGCAAGCTCACTGCAATCCGCCGTGCAATCGAGGTCAGCAAGCCCGATCCCGAAGACGCTCTGGACGTATTGAGCAAACTCGGCGGATTCGACATCGCCGGACTCTGCGGCGTTTTCCTCGGCGGCGCGCTGTACCGCATACCGGTGATTATCGATGGGTTTATCAGCGCGGTGTCGGCGCTCTGCGCGGCGCGCCTCTGCCCGAACGCCGCGAACTGCATGCTGCCGAGCCATACTTCGGCGGAGCGGGCGGCAAAGCCCGTCCTCGACGAACTGCGACTGCTTCCGATTTTGCATGCGGACATGCGCCTCGGCGAGGGGACGGGCGCGGTCGCGCTGCTGCCGCTGCTGGACATGGCGCTGGCGGTCTACGACTCGCTTATGACGTTTTCGGATATCGGGATGTGATGCGGATGGCAAACCGGATTCTGGTCACCGGCGGTTCCGGCTCGGGAAAGAGCACGTTTGCCGAAGCGCTTGCGCTGCGGCTGCCCGCGCCGCGCGTCTATCTTGCGACCATGCGCGTGTTCGGAACGGAGGAAAAAGCGAAAGTCGGGCGGCATAAAGCGCTCCGTGCTGGAAAGGGGTTCGTCACGATCGAGCGGGAGACCGATCTTCCCGGCGTCAGCCTGCCGGGCCGCGGGACGGTGTTGCTGGAGTGCATGTGCAACCTCGCCGCGAACGAGATGTTCGATTCCTGCGGGCAAATCCGGGACGCATACGAGACGATCCTTACCGGCGTGCTTTCACTGGAAAAACGGTGCGGCTCGCTGATCGTCGTGACCAACGACGTCGGCGGCGACGGCGGGGAATACGCCGAAAGCACGATGAAATATGTGGAATTGCTCGGAAGGCTGAATGCTGCGCTCGCGGCGCGCTTTGAGTGCGTCTGCGAGATGGTATGCGGCATTCCGCTCGTTTTGAAAGGAGATTTGCCATGAGGGTGCTTCGCTCGATTGCGCTTGCGTTTTCCATGTTCTCGCGCGTGCCGGTGCCGCGCGTGGAGTGGAAGCCGGAGAACATGCGCTATGCGCTTGCCGCGCTGCCGCTGGTCGGCTGCTTCGTCGGCCTGGCGCTCTGGGGCTGGGCGTGGCTGAGCGGCGCGTTATCGTTTGGCAGGCAGCTGTTTGCGGCGGGCATGGCGCTGCTGCCCGTGCTGATTTCCGGCGGAATCCATCTGGACGGTTTCTGCGACACGGCGGACGCGCTGGCAAGCTGCACCGCGCCGGAACGGAAACGTGAAATTCTGAAGGACCCGCACACCGGCGCGTTTGCGGTGATTGCGTTTTGCTGCTATCTGCTGGCGGACTTTGCGCTGTTTACCGAGGTGGCCGTTACGCCGCGCTCCATCCTTGCCGCCTGCCTGATTCCCGTAACGAGCCGAACGGCAGGCGCGCTGACGAGCGTATGCGCCAATCTGGCCGGAACGGGCCTGCTGCACGCGCTGCGCGGCGCGGCGGGGCACACGACGGCGACCATCGCGCTGAGCGTGTGGCTTGCGCTTTGCGCGGCGGGGCTGATCGTGCTTTCGCCGCTTTCCGGCGTTGTCATGACGGTGATTGCGGGGCTTTGCGCGTTTCTCGTTTTTCGGATGGGAGAAAAGCAGTTTGGCGGTATGAGCGGCGACCTTGTGGGATTTTTGATTCAGACGACGGAACTGATGATGCTTCTCGGGCTGGTACTGGCGCAAAAGGCGGCGGCGTTATGATTTTGGTAATTGGAAGCGCATCGTCCGGAAAACGCGAATATGTGAAATCCTTGGGATATTCCGACGCGGATATGGCAAACGGCGTGCTCGACGGGCGAAAAGTGGTGTATAATCTACAGAATATCGTGTTTCGTGCGCCCGAAGCCGCGCCGCAGTTGCTTGAAGCGCTGCTTCAAAAAGAAGTGGTTGTCTGCAACGAGGTCGGCAGCGGGATCGTGCCGATGACGCGGGAGGCCCGCGAAGCGCGCGAGGCCACGGGCAGGCTCTGCATCAATCTCGCGCAGCGCGCCGGGCGCGTCGTGCGGCTTGTCTGCGGAATCCCGGTGGTGATCAAGGAATGAGGACGAATCGATGGAATTGATTTTACTGCGGCATGGAAAGACGGCCGCAAATCTGGAAGGCCGCTATAACGGTCGCACGGACGACCCCCTCTGTGAAGAAGGAGCCGCCGAAGCGCGCGCGGCGAAAGCGTATCCCGATATCGGGGTCGTTTACGTCAGCCCGCTTCTGCGGGCGCGGCAGACGGCTGAAATTTGCTTCCCGAACGCGGAGCAGATCGTGATTGACGATCTGCGCGAAATGGACTTCGGCGATTTTGAAGGCCGCACGGCGGAGGAGATGCAGGAGGATCCGGCTTACCGGACGTGGGTTGCGGGTAACTGCACCGGCGTTTGCCCCAACGGCGAAAGCATCCCGATCTTTGCCGCGCGCGCGGCAAAAGCGTTTGGCCGGGTGGTGGACGACGCGGCGCGGCGCGGGCTGAAGCGCGCGGGCGTTGCGGTGCACGGCGGCGTGATCATGGCCGTGATGGACGCGTTTGCGCATGAAAACGTTCCGTATTTCGACTGGTATGTGCTTAACTGCGGCGGCTTTCGGGTTGAACTCGACGAAGCGAACTGGGCAAAGCAGCCGGGGTTTACTTCCTACGAGCGTTTCGGCGAGGCGGGGGACAGCCAGACGATGATTGAAGGGACAAACGAAAAGTGAAAACGCTTTTCAACCTCACGACCAGCGCGCCCGATCTGGAACGATTTGAAGACCGGCGCTCGCTGGTCGATTTTATGCGCGGTTTCGACGGCGTGGAACTGCTCGTCTGCGAAGAGGACAAAAAACAGATCGTGCCCGAAGAGTGCGTATTCGGCATCCACATGAGCTATTTTCCGTACTGGCTGGACTTCTGGCGCGGAGACGAAGCGGCGCTGCAAAAGGAGTTCGGTACGCTCGAAGACTGCGAGCGTTATTACGGCGGGACGGACAGAAGCGCGCTGCTGAAGCGGTTCCGCGCGGATTTGGCCGCCGCCGAGCGCTATCGGGCACAATACGTCGTGTTTCACGTTTCGGACGCGAGCATCGAAGAATCGTTTACCGGGCGGTACCGGCACACGAGCGGGGAAGTGATCGCCGCGGTCTGCGAACTGCTTGACGAGCTGTTTTCCGGCGCGGCTTACCGGCCTGCGCTGCTGCTCGAAAATCTTTGGCAGCCGGGACTGACGTTTACCGACCCCGCCGTCACGCGCGGACTTCTGGAAGGCGTTGCATACGAAAACACGGGTTTCATGCTTGACACGGGGCACCTTTTCCACACGAACGAATCGATCCGCACGCAGGAGGAGGGTCTTGCCTATATCAACGCGATGCTGGACGCGCACGGCGCGCTCTGCGAGCGAATCCGCGGCGTGCACCTGCATCAGTCGATCACGGGTGAATACTGCCGCGCCGTGCGTGCAGACCCGCCCGTGCTGAAACCGACCTACGAAGAGCGCGCATGGCAGATGTTCGAGCATGCGTTCCGCGTCGATCTGCATCGTCCGTTCACCTGCCCGGGCGTGCGGGAGCTGATCGGGCGCATTTCGCCGGAATATCTGGTTTATGAATTCATCACGCAAAACCGCGGTCAGCACCGCGCGTTTTTGCAGGAACAAAAAGAAGCGCTGCGCTAGGGCGTTTTTTTAGCCTGCAGGATGCGGTTTTGCCGCCCCCCGCTCAAGCGGCGCGTCCCCTGAAAATTTCCGAATTCCGCGCAGGAGTGCTGTAAAAAAGCGGGTTCTTAGGGCTCGGCCCTAAGCGGTGGTTTGGAGACGGGGCCTCCAACCAACTTCCTTATCGGCAAGCAAAACGCCGGCAGAATTCTGCCGGCGTTTTTTTGCGTCACTGGATTGGGTTACGCTTCGATAATCTTTGCTTTCTGCAGTGCGAGCACCAGAATCGGGATGATGATAATCTGGATGATGATGCCGGGCAGCGCGGTGACGAACGCGGCGGTCGTCCAGACGGCAAGCGAGTATTCGCCCGCTTTGAAGATCAGCGCGTTGAGCACGCCGAAGGTGATGCGGCCGAGCAGCATGGCGGAAATCAGCGCGATGTAGATGTCCAGCAGCGGTTTGCCCGTCTTGACGAACTGCTTGATCAGGCCGGATGCAAAGCCGTACACGGCGAGTTCGCAGACCATGCTCGGCACATACGCCATCGGCGGCATGCCGGTGAGCAGACTGGAGAGAATCGGCGCGAGCACGCCGCAGGCCAGGCCGTATGGCCAGCCGCAGATGATGCCGCAGAGCAGGACCGGGATATGCATCGGCAGAAAGATGCTTCCGGCGTTGGCGACGGAATGGAACGCAATCGGCAGTACGACGCCGAGCGCGAGGCAGAGTGCGGCGAGTACGAGCCGCTTGGTTTTGGTCATCGACTGAGACATAATAAAAAATCCTCCCTGTACTATAAAAAAATCAGCCGCAAAGGCGCGGCCCGAATGCATCGGACCAGCAGCCTTCATGGCTGTATTCATCGTTTTTGAGAAATTGAAACCTGTTTGCTTACCTTCATGATAAGCGCTGCCGTTATTTTACGAAAGTATAGCGGCCCTGTCAAGAAAAAGCGCGGTTTTCGTCCGAACAGAATTTCACCGCTTCCTCGACCGCCTGGCAAAGCAGTTCCCTGATCGGCAGGTTTGCGGTGCCGACTATCGCGGTGCCGCAGAGGTTCATCGGAATCAGCAGCCGCTCCGCCGGGCTCTGCCCGACCGCCGCTGCCATTGCCGGGGAAATTTCACCCATCATAGAATCCGCAATTGCAATGCCGAGCGGGCCGACGATCAAACCCGCGGTGCGGCAGTTGACGACGACGGCGTTTTCGCCCGTGCCGCCGCGGTCTGCGCCCGCTTTCATCATTGTGCTGGTGGCGATGCTGTTGGTGCCGACGGCGACGATGTCCGCGCCCGGCATCCGCGCTTTGATGCCTTCGATGATCTGACGGCCGACGCCTCCGCCCTGGCCGTCGATTACGAGGATGATGCTTTGCTTCATGTTCCGGAGTTCCTTTCGGTTGCGCTGGAGAGATCATACCATATTTTACAGGCCTGCGGACGTGCTTTTTTATGAGTCTGCACGAACGGACACAAGCGCCGGGCTGCGGCGGCTACTGCGCGGCCAGCTTGCCGACCAGCCACAGAAAGAGCAGCACGCTCAATACGGTCACAATGATTTTCAGCCAGCCGCCGTCCTTTTTTCCGCCGCCGTTTCCGCCGCCGGAGCCGCGTTTCTGCGCCTCCATATACTGGATGTACCCTTCGAGCTTTTTGCCGAAGTAGCCATAGTCGTCGTTCATGCGAAACCTCCCGGCAGGTGTTGGTAAAGGCGTGCTGAAGACAGGATTTTCAGTCAAGGTCATTATAACATGCAAAAACACCGGTTCACCGCCGGATTTGCACGGCAAAAGATCGATTTGTCGGCAAACAGCACACCACAGTGTTTAAACAGCGGTTTATTATAGAATAAACGGTGGGGGAAGACACCCTGCCGAAGCAAATCTCCGCGCTGTGCCGCTTTAATCGGTACGTCGCATTTTAAATCAAGCGGAAATTATAAATAAAACAGGAGGAAACCCAAATGAAAAGACTATTATGTGTTTTACTTGCGGTGCTGATGGTGTTCGGCGCGACCGCCTGCGCTTCCCCGGAAGCGGAGTCCGCCGCCGCACAGGCAACGGCCGAACCGGCCGCCGAAGCGACCGCCGAACCGGTTTCCGAATCGGTCGTCGTGTTCACCGACCCGGTGCTGGAGGAAATGGTGCGTGCCGCGATGGAGAAGCCCGAAGGCGACATCACACTCGCCGAGGCGGCGGAAGTGACCGAGCTCGATTTGCAGATGGAATCTGTCGACTGGTCGGAACCGCGGATTTCCGATATTTCCGCGCTGCAGTACTTTACGGGGCTGACGTATCTCAACCTCGGCTGGGCGCTGCAAAACGACGGCCTCGGCGTCGACCTCAGCCCGCTTTCGGGGCTGGACAAGCTGGACACTCTTTTCCTCTGCTGCGACGACATCCGGGACGTCACGCCGCTTTCATCGCTGACACAGCTCGGCAGTCTCTGGCTGTTCGGCTGCGACGGGGTCAGCGATCTTTCGGCAATCTCCGGCCTGACCAACCTTTGGGACATCTGGCTGCAGGATTGCTCCATTACGGACGTTTCCCCGCTTTCCGGCATGACGGAGCTCACGCGGCTGTACCTCGGTAACAACATGATTACGGATATCTCCGCGCTTTCCGGCATGACGAAGCTGACCGAGCTGACCCTTGCGGGGAATCCCATCCTGGACTATTCGCCGGTCGAGGGGATATTCGCCAATTTGACCGAGCCGGATTTCGACCTCGACCCGGACAACGACGTACTCGTGTTTGACGATTCCGTTCTGGAGGCAAGAGTGCGCGAAGCGCTCGGCCTGCCGGACGGCGAGATCACGTTTGCCGACGTGATGGACGTTACGGACCTTTCGATCGACAACGACTGGCAGGAAAATTTCCCCGAAGGTTCTCAGATTTCGGACATCACGCCGCTGAAGTATTTCGTAAACATGAAATATCTTGGCATACAGTTCCACGCGATACGCGACATCACGCCGCTTTGCGGGCTGACAAAGCTGGATTCACTCTGCCTTGGCGGCAATCCGGTGCAGAATGTCGACGCGCTGAAAAACCTGACGAACCTTGCGAACCTCACGCTCTGGAACTGCGAGGCGCAGGATTATTCCGCGCTGGCGGGGCTGACGCAAATGCGTACGCTTAACATTGCGTATTCCACGTTCAGCGATCTGAGCCTGCTTTCCGGCATGACGGAACTGAGCGAGCTGGACGTCGTAAAATCGAACGTTATCGATCTTTCCCCGCTGGCCGGCATGACGCAGCTGAAAAAACTCTGGGTCGAAGGATGCCCGATTTACGACTATGCGCCGCTGAACGAAATCTATCCGAATCTGGTGGAAACGGACTACGACCCGACGTCCGTCGATATCGAGGCGCTTTCGCGCTATCCGGAAGACGAAGTGATCGTGTTCAGCGATCCGGTGCTCGAAGAAAAAGTGCGTAACCAGACGGGACTGCTGGACGGCGACATCACGTTTGCGGACGCAAAGAAGGTAACGGAACTGGAGCTTGGAATCGATTATCAGCAGGAATACCCGGCGGGCACGCAGATTACGAATATCGACGCGCTGAAGTATTTTGTGAATCTCAAGAGCCTGGGGCTCGGCTTCCACGCGGTGACCGACATTTCACCGCTTGCGGGTCTGACGAATCTGGAAAGCCTCAGCCTCGGCGGAAACCCGGTGGAGGATATTTCCGCGCTGTCGAATCTGACCAAAATCGGGTTTTTAACGCTTTTCAGCTGCTGCGCGGAGGATTATTCTCCGCTGGCGAACCTGACCGAGCTTTGGACGCTCTACATCAGCTGGAGCACGCTGAGCGATCTTTCGGTGCTTTCGGGGCTGACCAATCTTGAAACGCTCGACGTTTCGCACACGCTCGTAACGGACGTTTCGCCGCTGGCGAATCTGGTAAATCTCAAAAAGCTGATACTGGAAGGCGATGAAATCTCCGATTATTCCCCGCTGCAGGACATCTATCCGAATCTTAAGGAAAAGGACTTTGAAATGCCGTAAAAGCAAGGCGGCGCAGTCGGAAGGCATGGGTTAAGGGGCGCAACCCTTAACAATCCCAAGGGCTTTTTAACAGACTCAAATCCCCCGCAGGTATGCGGGGGATTTGCTGTTTCATGCGTTGCGTGGGGTGCAATAGACCCGGCTTACCGGTACGACGCGCGGTAGATTTCGAGCACGTCCTTTTTGGTGAGCGTGCAGGGGTCGACCCGGAACAGCCCGCCCATGGTGTCGAACGCGTTGTCCACATAAGCCGGCAGTTCGTCGTAAACGATGCCGTAGTCGCTCATCTTTAGTTTGTCCACGCCGCAGGCGGCCTGCAGCTGCGTCAGCGCGGAAACGAAGTCCATTGCGGTTGCCGCGTCCGCTTTGCCGAGCGCTCTTGCCATGTCGGTCATGCGCGCGTCGCAGCAGCCTGCGTTTGCAAAGTGCGTGTAATAGGCTGCGCTGATCATAATCAGCGCCGCGCCGTGCGGGATTTCCGGGTTGAGTGCGCCCATCGCGTGCGCAAGCGAATGCTCGGAAATGCAGCCGGAGGTGGATTCGACAAGGCCGGAAAGCGTGTTTGCCAGCGCAATGTCCGTGCGCGCTTCCAAATCGTCCCCGTGCGCGACCGCGCGGGCGAGCGATTTGCCGACGAGGCCGATGGCGCGGAGGCTGAACGCGTCGCTGACGGGATAGGCCGTGGTGTTGAGGTAGCCTTCCGTGCTGTGGAACAGCGCGTCGAAGCCCTGGTAGGCGGTCAGTTTCGGCGGCACGGTCAGCATGAGCACTGGATCGACCACGGCGAGCACCGGGAACGTTTTTTCGTACCCGAAGCCGATCTTTTCGTTCGTTTCTTCCTTGGTGACGACCATCCAGGGGTCGGCTTCCGTTCCCGTGCCCGCGGTGGTCGTGACCGCGACCACGGGCAGCGGATCGTTCGGCACGCTTTGCCCCTTGCCGCTGCCGCCGGAGATATAGTCCCAGTAGTCGCCGGGGTTGGCCGCCATCACGGCGATGGCCTTGCCCGCGTCGATACTGCTGCCGCCGCCGAAGCCAACGATGAAGTCGCAGCCGTTTTCTTTTGCGATCCGCGCGCCTTCCATCACCTGCGTTTTGGCGGGGTTGGGGGTGATTTTGTCGTAAATCAGACTCTGCACGCCCGCAAGCGCAAGTTCGTCCTCCAGCATCTTGAGGCAGCCGTTTTTTCGCAGGCTTTTGCCGCCGGTCATGACGATCAGCGCTTTTTTACCGGGCAGGTTTTGTTTATGCAGTTCTTTGAGCGTTCCCGCGCCGAAGAGCAGGCGGGTCGGCATGTAATAATCGAAATTCATGGGGTGGCCTCCTTGCGTTCAGCATTTTTTGAGTTGCTATCGTATTGCATGTGCTGCGTTATCTGTCCCAAAGCCAGCCGAACAGCACATACCGCACGATCTTTTGCTTTGTGGTGTAATAGACCTCCACGGAGCACGCCGACGACGCGAAGCCGTCGTTCGAGCGGCAGGTGATCACCGCGCTGCCGATGCCCTCGGCGGTCACGAGCCCCGTTTGGCTCACGCTCGCCACGCTCTCGTCGGAGGACGACCAGGTTACGCTTCCGTCTTCCGCATCTGCCGGGAGCACCTCCGCCGTCAGCTGCACGGCGGACGCATATGGCAGGCTTAGCGAGTCGCGGTCGATTTTGCAGGAAGAGACGGCGACGAGTTTCGGGATCGTCTCCTCGGCCAGCAGTGCGCCGCATTCCTCGCAGTACTGCCGCTTCACGCCTTCGCTTTCGTAGGTTGGTTCCACTTCGGTGATCCATTCGCCGGGAGTGTGCGCGGGCGCGGTGTAATCGTCCGTATAGCTGTAGCCGCTGTTCGGGTTTATGTAGGTCGTGTAGCCGAACGCCGTGTCGCGCGGCGCTGTGACTACGGCCTCGTAGACGGGGTTTTCGTCCATGTCCGGCAGGATCGGGCGGCTGTAATCCGTCGATTCATTGCTGATAAAGCGGATGGTTTCGTTACCGGAGACGATTGCGGACTTATTTTGCTTTTCGCCGATGTACGCCTTGCAGTACGCGCGCCGGTCGTCGGTTTCTTCGTAAAACGAGATGCTCGCGTCGAGCGTGCAGTTTTTTACATACCCGCTGTGTTCGCGGTTTTTGGGGTTGATGTCGTCCAGCCCGACGAGCCCGCCGTTATGCGCGTAGCCGTGCACGGAGGCGTATCCGGCCAGCACGACGCTGCAGCCGTCGATATCCGCATATCCGTTTGCGAGCACGCCGCCGAGGTATTGTTCGCATTTGAAGTCACTGGGCGTGGCGACGACGGTCAGCTCAACGTTGAGGTCGCAGTTTTGAATCAGCCCGTTGCCGAATCCCGCGATTCCGCCGACGCCGCACTGGCGGCTTTCCGCCTGCACGAAAATCCGTCCGCTGACGGTGCAGCCTGAAATTTCGCTGTATTCCATGTGGCCGGCAATACTTGCGGCAAAGCAGGGCTGGTCGGTCGTAACGTTTACTTTTACGTTCAGGAGGGTCAGGTTCTCAATCAGCGCGTTTTCCACATAGGAAAACAGGGAGGCATAAACTGTGTGATAGCCGCGGTGACAACCGTCGTAGGTGATGGAGGTGTCCTCGCTCACGCGCGTAATCGAAAGGTTGTAGAGCACGTGCCCGCCGCCGTCGAACGTGCCGGAAAACGGGATCGGCAGCCAGTCCACGCCGGACATGTCGATATCCGCCGCGAGCAAATAATGCCCGGCGGGGTCGTCCGCAATGGCGAGCATGCCCGCCGCGTCCGTGATTTCGATCGGTGCGGTTTCTCCTTCGGCGAGCGCGTATGCCGGAAAAAGCGCGGCGAACAGCAACAGGCTCAGCGCCAGCGCGAAAATTCGTTTCTTCATGAGCGGTACCCTCTTTTGCATTCGATCGGTTGCGGTATCAGTTCATTGTAGTCTTGCGCACGCCGCCGCGTCAACTTCGACGGGGGTATCTTCCGCACCGGCCTGTATAAAAAAGCCGGGCGGCTGCGCCCGGCTGACTGCTGAAAAAGTCTTTTTTTTTGCAGGGGATTCTCCCCTGCACCCACCCAAGAGGGGATCCCGACCCCGCAAAAAAAACCGGTTCTTAGGGTCGTTCGGATTCTGAACGGTGGTTTGGAGGCGGAGCCTCCGACGTATCCTTCATCATCGCAGATTCACTTCTTTTTCCGGTAGGAAAGCACGCCTTTCGGGCAGGCGTCGACGCACTCGCCGCAGAGGATGCAGTCGTAGGCGCGCACGCCGCCGCGCTTAGCCTGCGCGCAAACGTCGATGCTCATGGGGCATTTTTGATTGCAGCGTCTGCACTCGATGCAGCTTTCCGCGTCCGCGTGGATTTGCATCTGCGGCAGACGGAGTTTGCGTCCCAGCCACATGCCCGCGGTCAGAAACGGGGACATCCAGCAGACCGCGTGGCACGCGCCGCGCCTGCCGATTGCAATGGACAGCACGAAGAACAGCCCCACGACAAAATAGTACACGATGTATTTTGCGGGTTCGTCCACAGAAATGCCGGTTTCGGTCAACCGCAGCGGGTCGATTCCTTTTATGCCGCCCGCCAGCACGAATCCGGCGACCAGCACCGCAAACCACACGCCGAAGATGGAATACCGCACGATGCGCAGTTTCTTTATGCTGACCGGCCTGGAATTGACGAGCATGCAAAGCTCGCTCAGGCCGGAGGCGGGGCAGACCCAGCCGCACCATGCGCGCCCGAAAAACAGGCCGGAGAGGAACAGCAGGAGAAACATCAGCACGCTGCCGGAAAGCACGCCCGCCATTGCGCCGTCGATGGAAACATACGGCGAGAGAAAGTTCATTGTGACGGGGAAGAGGAACAGCGAGATAAAGATAATGGATTTACGGATTTTCTGACGCATCGGCCTGTTTCCTTTCTAAATATGCAATCGTTTCCCGGCTCCAGTCGAGATACGCGCGGTTGAGTTTCTGCCCGCAGTCGATCACGCGGAGGACGTCCCGGTGGTTTTCGTCCCGGTCGATGATGCCCTCCAGTTCCTGCTGAAATCGGCTTAGTATTTCGAGCTGCTGCATGTGCGCGGCCTCGAAGCGCCGCAGATGCGAGAGCATGACGGCGGGCTCGGTGTAATTGGAGAAATACATCTTAAGCAGGATTTCCAGCCGGTAGCTCTCCTTCCCGACGGGCAGGGAAAGCCAGTTTTTCAGCGCAGCGCTCCCCTGCGGCGTAATGCGGTAGGTTTTGCGGGTCCGCCCGTCCTGCACCGCGGGTTCCGCTTCCTCGATCAGCCCGTTTGCGGCGAGCGACTTGAGCGCGGGAAAAATCTGCCCGAAACTTTCGCTCCAGAAGAAGCGGAAGCGAATGTCCACGATCCGCTTGATCTGGTATCCGCTCAGCGGTGCTTCGCTTAGCAGGCCGAGGATGACATAGTCCGTCTGCCGCATGCATTTCCTCCAAATATATCTAATAGATATATTATAACGCGATGCGGACGGATTGCAACCCGAAAAGGAAATTCTTCCGGATGGATTTTCCAATACGGTTCAAGACCGATTCGCGTTCCTCGCCGGCGGTTTTGTGCTAGAATGAACAGCAGAAGTATTTTGCCGCGCTGCGGCATCGATCAGGAGGCGGAATTATGACGGCAAAGGAATTTCAAAACGGCGATATGCTCGTCGTGCGGCTCGAACGCGGCGAGGACGTCGTGCAGGGCGTTCTTGCGGCGGCAAAGGAGCATCATATTCAGGCGGGCGTGGTCAGCGGCATCGGCGCGGTCGCCGGCGCGACGCTCGGCTTTTTTGAACTCGCGACAAAGCAGTATCACGAAAACAAATACGACGAGCCGATGGAGGTTGCGCATCTTTCGGGCAATCTTTCGATCAAGGACGGGGAGCCGTATGCGCATCTGCACGCCACGCTCGGCCGGAAAAACGGCGAAGCGCTCGCCGGGCATCTCGTCGCGGCGCCCGTTGGCGTAACGGCGGAAATCTTCATTCAGACGCTCCGCGGGACGCTGGGACGGCGTACGTCCGACATTGGCATCAACCTGCTTGAATTCTAGTGTCCGGCCCGCCGGATCAAGCGGGCGGTGAATGCGATTCCGACCAGTCTCAACAAACAAGCATCCCCGGCGGCTAGTTAGCCGCAGGGGATGCTTTATCGTTTATGTGGTTTGCCGTTTTTAGCCGACGGCGGCGACGCAAAACCGCTATTCCGGTTTGCGCGTTTCGAGCCGGTAGACGACCTCGCCGTATTCGATCCGCCCGTCCGGCACGAAACCGAGACTTTCGTAAAGCGCTTTGGCCGCATCATTTTCCGGCTCGAAACTGATGTAGATTATGCGGTGGTCCTCGTCCGCGCGGATGCGGTCGATCAAAAGCCGCATCGCTTCGCGCCCGTATCCGCGGCGCTGGAACTTTTTGTCGATCATGAGCCGGTAAATCCAGTATTCATGGTCGTTTTCGTCCAGCGCGTACATTGCAAACCCGACGGGCTTGTTTTCGGCGTACAGCGCGAGCGGGACGCACTCCGGCTGAACATAGGCCTGCGCGAGCGAGTACATGTTGCTTGCGACAAAGCGCTTTTGCTCGTCGGAAACGCTCAGTTCGATCACCGGGAGGTAGTTATGCCGGTCGATGTCAACAAAACGCACCATGGGAAAGCCTCCTTTTTATGGGCGGGTGCATTGGATGAAAGTACGCCTACTGCTGCTTGCGGTTGGACGCTTTGACGCGCTGGTCCTTGGTGAGCAGTTTTTTGCGCATGCGGATGCTCTTTGGCGTGATTTCGACGAGCTCGTCTTCCGCGATAAACTCGAGGCACTGTTCCAGCGTGAGCTGTACGGGCGGCGTGAGACGGAGCGCCTCGTCCGAACCGGAAGCGCGCATGTTGGTGACGTGCTTCTTTTTGCAGACGTTGACGACGATGTCCTCGGCGCGCGCGTTTTCACCGACGATTTGCCCTTCGTAAACGGGTACGCCCGCGCCGATAAAAAGCTTGCCGCGCTCCTGCGTGTTGAACAGGCCGTAGCTGGAGGTTTCGCCCGTTTCGTGTGCGACCAGCGAACCGGTCGCGCGCTCTTCGATGGGTCCTTTATACGGTTCGTAATCGTGGAAAATATGGCTCATCACGCCGTTGCCGCGCGTGTCGGTCAAAAGCTCCGAGCGGTAACCCATCAGCCCGCGCGCCGGGATGAGGAACTGCAGCCGGACGCTGTTGTCGCCCTGATTGGCCATGTTCGTCAGTTCCGCTTTGCGGCGGCCGAGCTTGTCCATCACCGCGCCGACGTATTCGGTGGGCACGTCGATGGTCAGTTCTTCGACCGGCTCGGTGGTCTCGCCGGACGCATTGGTATGCAGGATGACGCGCGGGCGGGAGACGGCGAATTCGTATCCCTGGCGGCGCATGGTCTCGATCAGGATCGAGAGATGCAGTTCGCCGCGGCCGCTGACGCGGAAGGTGTCGGTCGAGCCGGTTTCCTCAACGCGCATGGAGATGTTGGTCTTGACTTCGTTGAACAGGCGGTCGCGCAGGTTGCGTCCCGTGACGTATTTGCCCTCGCGCCCGGCGAACGGACTGTCGTTGAGCATGAACATCATACTCACGGTCGGCTCGTCGATGCGAACGAACGGCAGCGCTTCCACACGGGACGGATCGCAGACGGTTTCGCCAACGTTCAGGCCTTCCACGCCCGCGACGCAGACGATGTCCCCGCAGGGCGCTTCGTCCACCTCCACGCGCTTGAGCCCTTCAAAGCGGTACAGGCGCGTGATCTTTGCGTCCAGGCGGCGGTCGTTTTCGCCGCCGCAGATGACGATCGGCATGCCTTTCTTGGCGGTGCCGCGCTCGATGCGGCCAACGCCGATGCGGCCGACGTACTCGTCGTAGTCGATGGTGGAAAACAGGATCTGCAGCGGTTCGTCCGGCTGAAAGTCAGGTGCGGGGATCGACGAAAGGATCGTGTCGAACAGCGGGCGCATCCCGTCGGTCATTTCGTCCGGTTCCATGCCGGATTTGTTGTCGCGCGCGGACGCATACACGACGGGGAAGTCCAGCTGCTCCGCCGATGCGCCGAGCTCGATGAAGAGTTCGAGTGTTTCATCCACGACTTCCAGCGGGCGCGCGTTCGGACGGTCGACCTTGTTGACGACCACGATCGGGACTTTGTTGAGTTCGAGCGCCTTGCGCAGCACGAAACGCGTCTGCGGCATACAGCCTTCAAACGCGTCGACCAGCAGCAGCACGCCGTCCACCATCTGCAGGATGCGTTCGACTTCGCCGCCGAAGTCCGCGTGGCCCGGCGTGTCGACGATGTTGATGCGCGTGCCGCCGTAGACGACCGCGGTGTTTTTTGAAAGGATCGTGATGCCGCGCTCCCGTTCGAGCTCGTTGGAATCCATAATGCGCTCGACGTCCTGTTCGCCTCTGCGCAGCACGCCCGCGTCGCGCAGCATTTGATCGACCAGCGTTGTCTTGCCGTGGTCGACATGCGCGATGATGGCGACGTTTCTAATGTTCATGCTTTCTTTTCCCTCTTTCTTCTATACAAAAACAAGTCATTATACAACCGTTTCCGGCGAAACACAAGGATTTCCGGCGGCGGGCCGCGGCGGTAAACGCGCATTTTTAAAAAAAGCACGGAGCGGGTATTGACAAAATGAAGGCATGTGTGTATAACTGTATTAAGCAAGTAGAACATTAATACAGCAACACACGAAAGGAGGAGAACCGATTGGCTTGGCAATTTACGTCCAACCGTCCGATCTACAGTCAGATTGTAGACGAGATCGAACTGAGGATTTTGAACGGTACCTATGAAATGGGGATGCGCCTGCCGAGCGTGCGGGACCTCGCCATGATGGCGGCGGTCAACCCGAACACCATGCAGCGCGCGCTTTCCGAGCTGGAAAGCATGGGGCTGGTCAACACGCAGCGCAACGCCGGCAGGACCGTTACGACGGACGAAGAGGCCGTGCGGCGTGCGCGGAGCGCGAAAGCGCACACGCTTACGCAGACATATTTACTGCAGATGAAAGCGCTTGGGCTCGACCGGGAGGAAGTGCTCGAACGGCTGGCCAAAGGGGAAACGAAGGAGGAAGAAAATGGACGCAATTCTTGAAGCGAGGGCGCTCACGAAGCGTTATGGCGCGACATTGGCGCTCAATAACGTCGATCTGACGCTGCCCAGGGGGAAAATTATCGGGCTGCTCGGCCCGAACGGCAGCGGAAAGACAACGCTGCTGAAAATTGCGGCGGGGCTTTTGACCCCGACGAGCGGCGTGATTCTGGCGGACAACCGCCCGATCGGCGAGCAGACGAAATCCGTGATTTCGTTTTTGCCGGAGCGCACCTACCTGCCGGACTGGATGACCGTGAACGACTGCCTCGATTATTTTGAGGATTTCTATTCGGATTTCGACCGCAAACGCGCGGTGGAGATGCTCACACGGCTCGCGGTGCCGGCAAACAAAAGGATGCGCACGCTTTCAAAAGGCACGCGCGAAAAGATGCAGCTGGTGCTCGTAATGAGCCGCCGCGCGAAACTTTATCTGCTGGATGAACCGATCGGCGGCGTTGACCCCGCCACGCGGGATTATATCCTCGACACAATCATCGGCAATTACGACAGCGAAGCGACAATCCTGATTTCCACGCACCTGATTTCGGATGTGGAAAAGGTGCTCGACGAGTTCCTTTTCCTCAAAGAGGGCATCATCACGATGCACGACACGACGGACAATATCCGCGAAACGCAGGGCAAGTCGCTGGACGAGCTGTTCCGGGAGGTATTCAGATGCTAGGCAAATTGATGAAACATGATTTCCGCGCGCTTTCGCGCACGCTGTTCCCGCTGCAGATCGGCATTCTGGCCGGCGGCCTGCTCGCAACGCTTTTAACGGTGCTTACCGTGCGTCTCAGCAACGCCTCCTGGGCGGGCAGCAACGGTTCCACAATGCTCAAAGAGCTGATTATGGCCGCGTCCACGACCATGTCCGTGCTGATCGGCATTGCGATTGCGGCATCCGCGTTCGTCACGATCCTGCTGATCTGCATCCACTTTTACCGCAGTTTTCTCTGCGACGAGGGCTACCTGACGTTTACGCTGCCGGTTTCGACGAGCAATCTGCTCTGGTCGAAGCTGCTGACCGGCATCTTCTGGCTGCTGATCAACGCGGTGGTAATCTGCGTAACGATTCTGATCTTTGCGGTGTTCGGCACAACAAGTGCGGGCATTGCCAACCAGAGCGTGCTGGATTTGATTAAGCAGTTCTTTACGGAGTTCCTGCCCCGGGCGGCGCAGTATATCAGCATTCCGCTTGTGATTGTGGAATGTGTGATTGTCGGGCTGCTGGCGATTGCCTCGCAGATGCTGGAACTCTACTTTGCAATTATCGTCGGCGGGCAGATCGCCAAGAAACACCGTATCCTTGCGGCCATCGGCATGTATCTGCTCATCAACATGGGCGTGGGCATCATCAGTTCGGTCTTCACGTCCGTTGTGGCGTTCGGAGAGGGTGTTTGGGAAATTACGCTCAATACGGCGCAGGAAGTCGGCACGTTCTTTACGTCGGTGTTCGGCTGGTACGGCGTGCTGTTCGCAGGGCTGAGCGTGCTGTTCTTCCTGGTCTCGCGCTCGATCCTCAAAAAGAACCTGAACCTGCAGTAACGCGAATTCAAATAAAAAGAAGCGGGTTTTCCCGCTTCTTTATTATTTATGTTTCGCCAGGCGGCTTGCTTTTTGCGCCGGAAACCTCCTATAATAACGTTCATGAAACGCGTATTGGGCAGCATCCGCCGCGCGGATGAAAAATATCATATGATCGAAGACGGCGACAAGGTCTGCATCGGCGTGTCCGGCGGGAAAGACTCGCTTTTGCTGATGGAGGCCATGAAGCTATACCAGCGGTTTGCGTATACGAAGTTCGACGTGATCGCCGTGATGCTCGACCTCGGGCTTAAGCGGCAGGATACGTCTGCGATCGAGGCGCTTGCCGAGCGGATCGGCATGGAATTCACCGTGGAAAAGACCGATATCGGCAAGGTCGTGTTTGAGTACCGGCAGGAACGCAGCCCCTGCGCGCTCTGCGCAAAGCTGCGCCGCGGCGCGCTCAATACGTTCGCCGTGGAACACGGCTGCAACAAAGTCGCCCTCGGGCATAACCGCGAGGACGTGATTGAGACGTTTTTTATGAGCATGCTCTACGAAGGGCGTATCAACACGTTCGCGCCGGTGACGTATCTGTCCCGCCGGGACGTGACGGTGATCCGCCCGCTGATCTTCCTGCCGGAAAAATACGCGCAGTCCGTCGCAAAAGCGCGGAATCTGCCCGTCCTGCCGCCCAACTGCGACATTGCGGGCAAGACCAAACGCGAGGAAGCGAAGCAGCTCGTTTCGTATCTTTGCAGGCTCACGCCGGACTTTGAGGAGAAGTTTATGCATGCGCTTTCAACCACCGAGACCTATGGGCTTTGGGACCGCATGCGGCTCAAAGGCGACGAAAGCCACCGGCGGTAAGCGTCAGACGGAATCGCCGCGCGCGCAGCGCTCCAGCAGGGGGATTACGTCCGCAAGGGAATGTAACTGCGCAAACGAAAGCCGGCGGATTTCTTCGTCCGGTTCGGCGAGATCTGGAATCAGCACGGGTTTCATGCCCGCGCGGTGGGCGGCCAGAATGCCCGCCGGGGAATCTTCCAGCACCAGGCACGCCGCCGGGGGCAGCCCCAGCAGCTCGCCCGCTTTGAGAAAAATGTCCGGCGCGGGTTTGCCGTTTTGAACGGAGTCCCCGCAGACGACGCCGTCGAAAAATTCAGACAGTCCTGTTTTTTCAAAATAATAGGCAACCCTGGCGGCGGCCGTTGAGGTGGCGAGCGCGATTTTGTAACGGTTGCTCCGTAAATACCGCAGCAGTTCGTGCAGGCCGGGCTTGACGGGCATTCCGTGTTTTTCGATAAAATCGTCCACATAGCCGAGCTTGACGCTGCGGAGTGCGTCGAAGTCGAAATCCTCGCCGAAACGCTCTGCGAAAATCCGTTTCGTGTGTTTTATGTCCAGCCCGACGGTTCCTGCGACCAGCGCCTCGCTCACCGCATAGCCCGCTTCCGCGCCGGCGCGCACCCATGCGTCGACGGAGAGGCGCTCCGTATCGAACATCAGCCCGTCCATGTCGAACACGATTCCCTTGATCATTTGCATTGTCTCCTGTTTTTGCTTTCAGAAACGCACACAATTAGAAAAAGAAGCCAATCTTTCGATCGGCTTTTTTTACGCTAACTTCCTGATGGGGTGTGCTGTGTTTCGTTTTTGTTAACTGTGTCTGCTCAGTCCGCCACGTACGGCAGCAGCGCGACGATGCGCGCGCGCTTGATGGCGATGGCAAGATCGCGCTGATGCTTGGCGCAAACGCCCGACATCCGGCGGGGCATGATTTTGCCGCGCTCGGTCACGAATTTCTCAAGGGTACGGATATCCTTGTAGTCGATTTTCATGTTTTTATCGGCGCAAAACTTGCAAACCTTGCGGCGGCCACGCCTCGGGCGGGGACGCATTCTGCGGTTTTCCATATCGCAAGCCTCCTAATCAAAATAATTGCCGCGGGGATTGCCCGCGAGGTTCAAAACGGAATGTCGTCGGACTGGATGTCGGTAAAACCGGCCATGTCCTGCGCGCTTCCGCTCTCGCTTGTGCGGGAGGGTGCCGGCGCCGCGCCGTCGTCCTGCTGCTGGCGGGGCGAGAGGAACTCGACCTCGTCGGCCTGCACGTCCAGCGACAGGCGGGTGGTGCCGTCCTTGGCCTCGTAAGTACGCGCCTGCAGTTCCCCGACGACCGCGACCTTGCGGCCCTTGGCGAGGTACCGCGCGCATGTTTCGCCGAGCTGACGCCAGGCGTTGATGCGGAAGAAATCGGTCGGTCGTTCGCCGCCCGCGCTTGCAAAGCGGCGGTTTACGGCGATGGTGAAGGTGCAGACGGTGACGCCGTTCGGCGTGGAACGCACATCGGGGTCATGCGTCAGGTTTCCGATGAGTGTGATTTTATTCATGCTTCATCCATCCTTTCGGCACTGGTTCTGGGTTACGCTTCCTTGCGCGTCACGAGATAGCGAAGGATCGCTTCGTCGTTTTTGAAGTTACGCTCGAGTTCCTTGGGAAACTCCGGCGCACATGAAAACGACATCAAAACGTAGTAACCTTCGGTCTTGTAATCGATCGGGTACGCAAGGCGCTTCTTGCCCCATTCGTCGATGGCGGTCACTTCGCCGCCGTTGCTTTCAACGATCCCTTTGAACTTTTCGACGGATGCTTTAACGGATTCCTCGTCCAGCGTGGGCACGATGATGTAAAGAACTTCGTATTGATTCATTCATTTCACCTCCTTATGGTCTGATGGCCCGGTCCCGAAGACCGGGCAAGAAGGAACGTTAGCGGAAGCGAGTATATCACAACGACCGCCGGGATGCAAGGGCTTTTCCGGCTTTCCGGCCAATACTGCGCCGCTTTTACGGCGTTTTTTGCGCGCGCCGTTCAAACAGGCGGGCGAACCGGACAAGCCCGAACGCGGCGTACGGCATGAGCAGCACGAAATACGGAATCGCATAATAAGATTTGGCTTCAAACAGCAGGTGATAGCAAAACCCGCCCAGGACGATCAGCACGGGCACGGCGGCTTCGAGACGGCCCACATGAAGGCCCTCCGCGTCGTCCCCGGCCGGCGTTTTGCGCCGTCTGGAAAAGGGAAGCAGCGATACCGCGGCAAAAACATAGACAAACTGCGTATAGTGCTCAAAATAGTTCGTCAGCGCGTCGCCAAGAGCGCCGTCGTACACGTTTTGAATAAACGCAGAAACCGGTTCTTCGTGCTCGCGGGCCTTGCTGGACCAGATGCTTTCAAACGAGGGTTCGTTCCACTGGCTCAGGACTTTTTGAAAGAAGAAATCCGCGGCGTAGTCCGGATCGGCGGCGAGCGCCTGCATCCGCGCTTTTAAATCCTGCCGGACGGTTTCTGCGGCCAAATCCGTGTCCCAGCCGGAATCTTTCAGCACGGAATACGTGTAGCCGTTATACCAGCCGGGCGCGCGCGAAGAGTCCGAAAGGCCCATGACCAGCCACGCGGTCTGCGGCGTGCCGCCGCCGAGGTCGACGTCCGCACGCCGCTCGTATGCGAAGCGGACGCCGTACGTCAGAACAAGCGGGGCGATCACGACCGCCAGCATGCAAAGAATCCGGGCGGGCCGGAATTTCGTCAGCAGGCTGACTGCAAGGACGATGCAAAAAGCGGCGACGGCGATCCAGTTGTTCGGCTTGACGGCGACGCCGAACGCGCACAGAAGCGCGATCCAGAGGATGTTTAGTTTTTGCTCCGTCTGCAGGAAGCGAATCAGGAAATATGCCGCCCAGGCCATTGCCGCAAGCCCCGGGAGAACGCCGTAGAGAAAGCTTGAAAACAGGACCGGCTGGATGCAGAGCGCCAGAAGCACGATTGTGGCCAGCGTCACGCGGCGGTCTTTGAAAACGGCCTGTGCAGTCTGCACAACCGCAAGACAGGCCGCCGCAAGAGAAACGGCGTTGAACGCATACAGCGCTTTTCCGGCAAAGCCGCCAAACACACGGAAGAAAATCTCATAGAGCCCGACGATACCGAGCTGGAAGGGAAACATCTGAAAATACTGCTGTTTGTCGGCAAAGAACGAAAAATCGCCCTGCGCCGCGAGTAAAGCGGCGTTCAGGATTGCGCGCGAATCTGCGGTCGGCACCGTCTGTACGCCGAGCGACCAAAATAGCGAAAGGCCGAACGTCCAGCAGACGAGGACGACCTTTGCAATGCGGACGTGCTTTTGCCGGACTCGTTTGCCAAGCAGAAAAACGGCGGCTGCGGCGAGGACGGCGAGCAAAACGAAAACGCCCAGGTTAAGCCAGGCGCTGTCGCTGTAAAACAGAATATGCTCCTTGATGTAATCCTTTGCATCGATCACGCTGGTCTGCAGCAGCCCGCAGACCGACAAAAACAGAAAAACGGCCGCAAACAGGACAAACACGATTCCTGTGAGAACGTTTGAAACACGAACGCCGGCGCGGGATGCGTGCCGGGTTTGCGCGAGGGCCGTTTTCGTCTGTTCCATCTGCAAAACTCCCGTCGTTTTGATCTTGCGGGTCCTGCGTGCGCGCCCCGCACGCCGAGCCTGCACGGCGCGGAATCAGTCGTTCTGCGCCATATGGACCTTGCGCTTATGCCGCCAGCGCTGGATGCTGCTGCGCGTCAGCGTCAGGAAGAAATAGACCAGCGTTCCCAGCACGACGATGCACACGCCGGATGGGATATTGGCGTAGTACGCAATCATCAGGCCCGCCATGCAGAACAACAGGCTGAAGAGCATGGAAAACACGACGACCTTGCCGATCGACTTGAAATACAGCTTGGCGATGGAGACCGGAATGGTCATCAGCGCGATCGTGAGGATGATGCCGACCACCTTGACCAGGACGATGATGCCGACGGGGATCATGATGTATACGATCCACTGCAGCAAACGGGTGTTCACGCCGCGGACGGCCGCGTATTCCTCGTCGAAGAGGTAGAGCACCAGATGGTGGTAGAGCATCACGAACAGCAGCACGACTACCAGCGTAAACGCCGCCATATAGACGACGGACGCGGTCGAAACGGAAAGGATGTCCCCGAACAGATAGCTCGTCATGTCCGGCATATACCCCGGCGCAAGCGAGATGAAGAGGATGCCGAGCGCCATGCCGAACGACCAGAGAATGCCGATCATGGTGTCGGCTTTCAGCCGCGTGCTGTTCGGCAGACGGCAGATCAGCCCGGACGCGCCGACGGCAAACAGCAGCCCGCCCCAAATCGGCTCGAAGCCGAGCAGGTATCCAAGCCCGATGCCGCCGAACGAAGCATGCGCGATGCCGCCCGACATGCTGATCAGCTTTTTTTCGATCGCCACTGTGCCGATTACGCCGGCAACGACGCTTGCGAACAGCGCGGCCAGCACGGCGTTTCGCATGAACGTATAATGCAGTATTGCACTCAGCATATGGAGATGCCTCCCTTCAGGGCGGTTTTCAGATCCTCCGGGGAAGCGAACACGACCGCTTTTTTGTTGACGTAGACCGCCGTGTCGGCGATGTCCAGCGCCGCTTCGATATTGTGGCTCGCCATCACGATCGTTTTTTCGTCCTTGAGTGAGCGCAGGATGCTGTAGAGCTCCTTTGCCGCGTCGATATCGAGGCTTGCGTCCGGCTCGTCCAGCGCGATCATGTCCGCGCTGGAAGCAAACGCCCGCGCGATCACCGCGCGCTTGAGCTGCCCGCCGGAAAGCTGCGCAATCCCCCGGCCTTCAAAACCGTCCAGACCCACGCGCGAAACGGCCTGCGCCGCGCGTTCCCGCTGGGCGGCGCTGTAGCGCCGGAACGGCCGAATTTCCCGCGGGAGCGTCCCCTGCAGGACAAGTTCTCCGACGGTCAGCGGAAAAGTCGTGTCAAAATAGAAATCCTGCGGCACATACGCGATCTCCAGCGAACTGCGGCGCTCGATGGAGCCGTCCTGCGGCTTGATCAGGCCGCTGAGCAGTTTAATCAGCGTGCTTTTGCCGCCGCCGTTCGGGCCGACCAGCAGCGTCATTTTGCGCGACGCCACCGGGAAGTCCACGCCGTGAACGGCGCAGACTTCCCCATAGCAGAAGCGTACGTTATGAAATTGAACGTCGGTTAAAGTCGTCATATCACTTTCCGGACTGTGCGAACGCGTTCGCAAAATCCTCAATTCCCTGTATGTAGTCTGCCGACAGCGGAGACACCGCCTGTACGGCGCCGCCGATTTCTTCGGCGACCGTTTCCGCCTGTGTGCTGTCGAATTCTTCCTGATAGAAGACGGTCTTGATGTCGTTTTCCAGCGCGTAGTCGATTACGCCCTGCAGTTCTTCCGCGGTCGCCTGCTTGCCTTCAATTTCGATGGCGATCATCGTCAGGCCGTAATCGTGGGCAAAATACCCGTACGCGGCGTGATAGATCAGAAACGAACGGCTGTCCGACGAGGCGACGATCTGCTGGATTTCGGTGTCGAGCGCGTCCAGTTTGGCGATGTAGTCCGCGGCGTTGGCCTGGTACGTGTCCGCGTTTTCGGTATCCACCGCGGCCAGTTCGTCCGCGATGGTCTGCACCATGACTGCGGCGCGCTTCGGCGAAAGCCAGAGATGCGGGTCTACGGACGTTCTGTCGTCGGAGGTGATTTCCTCGTCGGAGCCGTCCAGCAGGGGATAAACCGCGGCGACGGCCTCACGCAGGTCTACGATCTGGATATCCGGGTTAAAATCGCCGACTTTGGGCAGGATGTTGGCCTGCTCGGTCGGCATCTGCAGCGTGAAGTAAATCGTCGCGTCGGAGAGCGCCTGCATCTCAGACGCGGTCGGCTGATAGTTTGCCGGGCTGCATCCCGGCGGCACGAGGGTCACTACGTCGACGAGATCGCCGGCGACCGCTTCCACAAAAGCGGCTTCGGGCACGATACCGACGGCCACGGAAAGCGGCGCGGCGGCGGCGTCCGTTTCGGCGGGGGTGTCTGCCGCGCCGCATGCGAACAGCGGGAGCAGCAACAAAGCGGAAACGAGAATGGACAATACTTTTTTCAATGCAATCGGACCTCCTTACTGCAAACGTATTGCAATAAGCAGGCTACCACGGTTTGTTTTATTTGTCAATCCCGTTTGTCGGATCGATTTTTGCATCGTGGTCTTTGCAGTCGGCGCACTTGCCGTAAACTTCAAGCTTGTGGTGCGTTTCTTCAAATCCGTTTTCCGCGGCGACGGCGTCCCAATAGTGATTGGAGCAGGGGAACTTCACGATGCGGCCGCACTCCGTGCAGATCAGATAGTGATGGTGCTTTTTTTCGCGGATGGTGTAGCGGCCCGTCCCGCGGCTGTCGACCATCGATTCGAGGATGTCGGCGTCCTGAAACTTGCGGATATTGCGGTATACGGTCGCCTGATCGACGCCGCAGCCCGCGGGGAGCAGCTCGAACACGTCGCCGACGGAAAGCATCTTGTTCCGGTTCGCCAAAAACACGTCCAGAATGGCTTTCTTCGGTTTGGTGATGCGGAATCCTTTCGTCCGCAGCAGCTCGTATAATTCCGGTTTTTTATCCATGCTTCGGCCTCGCGTGTTTGATTGATTCACTGCATTATAGCATTTTTCACCGCGCTGTGAAAATAAGGCGGTTTTTGGAAATCGCTAAAAAAGGAGCGG
>ERZ795053.213-NODE-213-length-73689-cov-16.496469_pt1 | contig 73689 bp, 56 predicted proteins | sample MGYA00375137_ERZ795053 | MGnify/ENA primary metagenome ERZ795053 (study PRJEB30182, sample SAMN05720284) | activated sludge metagenome | isolation source: Anaerobic digester | place: Hong Kong | collected 2014-12-17 ...
CCGGTATTTACTTATGCCGGGCTGCGAATAAACTTTCGCCGCCTTTTAGGCTAAAGCCCCCGTGTTTGTCAGCGCCTGATTACCCCCGGCTCAAGCCGGGGGTAATAAACCGGAATTAAGCATCTTCGGAAATTGCAGGCTAAAGATAACTTATGCTTACGCTGATTGACCCGAAGTCCGGATTTGGATATCAGATTTCTGATAAATAGTAAGAGATTTCTGTTTGCTTTACTCCGGGCTTCAGCCCGGGGATAAAGCAGCTTCCCCGAACCTAACGGCTTTAGCCGAAAAGCCGGAAGAAGCCAGGCCGGGGGACTCAACCATAAGCACTGTAGCGTCAAAAAAAAGTATCCGGATTATTTCGATAAATATTAAAAGGTTATACTTTTACATCGCCCTAAAGTAGATATAAATTCAGGTGAGTCATGATTAGCTTTCTATTATCAATTGCCGCATTGATCGCGGGTTATTTTCTTTACGGAAGTCTGGTCGAAAGGATATTCGGCGCTGATGCAGGACGAACCACCCCGGCGATAAGTATGCAGGATGGCGTGGATTATGTGCCGATGAAATGGGGAAGGATATTTCTGATACAGTTTCTGAATATTGCAGGACTGGGGCCGATTTTCGGGGCGGTTGCCGGTGCCATGTGGGGTCCGGTTGCTTTTTTCTGGATCGTATTTGGCTGCATTTTTGCAGGCGCGGTGCACGATTATTTTTCCGGTATGTTGTCCGTCAGGCATGGTGGAAAAAGCATTCCTGAAATTGTAGGGTTGTACCTGGGTAACGGTTTCAGGCAGTTTATGCGGGTATTCACGGTATTGCTGATGCTGCTGGTAGGCGCTGTTTTTGTGGTGGGGCCGGCAGGAATACTCAATGGCATGGCATCCCTGGGGCTTCCGTTCTGGATCAGCCTGATTTTTATTTACTATGTGCTGGCAACCATGCTGCCAGTGGATAAGATCATCGGAAAGATTTACCCGGTTTTCGGGTTGTCGCTGCTGTTTATGGCTGTGGGTATTTTCGCCGGTCTGCTGGCCGGTGGATTTAAAATACCCGAAGCGATTCCGCTTGGCTTTGTCAATATGCACAACGAGCCGGGGAAGTTTCCTGTTTTTCCTATGCTTTTTATCACCATTGCCTGCGGAGCTATTTCCGGTTTTCACTCAACCCAGTCGCCGCTGATGGCCAGGTGCATTACCAATGAGAAACTCGGCCGCAGGGTATTCTATGGCGCTATGGTGGCCGAAGGTGTCGTAGCACTCATATGGGCGGCAGCCGGGATGGCCTTTTTCGGAGGGCCGGGGCAACTGAATACCGTGATGGCGGCGCATCAAGGCAATGCCGCCTGGGTGGTGAATGAAATATCAAACTCCCTTCTTGGCAAAGCCGGCGGTATCCTGGCCCTGCTCGGGGTGGTGGCAGCGCCCATCACCAGTGGCGATACGGCCTTCAGAAGCGCCAGGCTGATCGTCGCCGATTTTCTGAAATACGCGCAAGGGCCTGTCAGAAACAGGCTGATGGTAACCATTCCTCTCTTTGTTGCCGGCTTTATCATTACCCGGGTTGACTTTGCCATTATCTGGCGATATATGGCCTGGTCGAACCAGACCCTGGCAACCATCGTTTTATGGGCAATTACTGTTTATCTTGTGAAGGAGCGAAAAGCTTTTCTGATAACGCTGATCCCATCCGTATTTATGACCGCGGTTATTTCCACCTATATACTTGTCGCGCCCGAAGGCCTGCAATTGCCGCTGAATACAGGTCTCATTTCAGGATTTTTATTTACCTCCCTGGTATTGGCCTGGTTTCTTGTATATATCCGCAGAAATATATTGCCGGGTATGACGGCGGCGGTGGAAATAGTCAGGCCGGGTCGCCGCGAAGATCAATGATCTTCTGATTCTCCGAGCAGACCGGGCCTTCTTTGCCTGGTGCGTTCCAGTGACTTTAAATAATTCCAGTGAACAATCTCTTTTTCATTGCCAGAGAGTAGTACCTCCGGCACTTTCCAGCCTTTGTAGTCGGCCGGACGGGTATACACGGGGGGGCTGAGCAGGCCATCCTGGAATGAGTCGGAAAGGGCGGAGGTTTCATCGCTCAATACCCCGGGAATGAGCCTGATAATGCTGTCGGCCAGGACGGCCGCCGCCAGTTCGCCACCCGATAATACATAATCACCGATAGAGATTTCAAGGGTGATGTAATGCTCCCTGATCCGTTCGTCGATGCCCTTGTAATGCCCGCATAAAAAAATCAGGTTTCCGTTCAGGCTCAGCCGGTTGGCCAGGCGTTGGTTAAGCAACTCGCCGTCAGGTGTGAGAAAAATAATTTCGTCATATTTCCTTTCCGACTTCAGCTTGTCAATGCAATCCGCGATGGGTTGCACCATCATAACCATTCCCGCGCTGCCTCCGTAAACATAGTCGTCAACATTGCGGTGCCTGTTGGTGGCAAAATCGCGGATATTATGCAGGTGAATTTCAGCAAGCTCTTTGGCCACAGCCCGCTTTATTATGGATTCGGTGAACGGTCCCTGGAACATTTCAGGGAATATGGTGAGGATATCGATGCGCATTGTTTTTTTTGCAAAATTAAACTTTATCATGGTATCATAATAATGAAGTCAGGAGGGTTGTCAGGGCCAGGCTTTACAAAATATGTTTTATGGCTGATAAGCGGTTCTTTTGTGATTCGGAAATTAACCTGTAGGTTTGCATTTATTTGGTAAGGTAAGCGATTAACATGTATCTGAACCGATGAGGTGGTTTACCCTGAAATTTTCAAATTCCGGCATTGACTGGTTTACACCGGCGCTGCTGCTGATGATTCTGCTTGGCTGGCTCTTCCCCGGGCCCGGACTGAAAAGCGGCACGTTCTCCGTTAAGGTAATCGCAGGATTCGGAATTTCAGTAATCTTTTTTCTTTACGGACTCAGGTTAAGTATCAGGCAACTCATTAAGTGCGCGGCCCATTGGAGGTTGCACCTGGTAATACAATCTGTTACTTTTATAATCTTTCCATTGTTGATTCTGGTTTTCAGAAAGTTTTTTACCGGAGGCGATTACGAGTCCCTTTGGTTGGGGGTGTTTTTTCTGGCAGCCCTGCCTTCAACGGTATCTTCGGCGGTGGTAATGGTTTCGCTGGCCGGCGGGAATATTCCGGGTGCCGTTTTCAACGCGACATTTTCGAGTATAGCCGGAATTCTGATTACACCCTTATGGATGGGCCTGTTCATTCATGGAGCGGGCGGGGGAGGTATGGATATTTTTCCGGTGTTTTCACGGCTGGCATACCAGATACTGCTTCCGCTTGCCGCCGGGGTTGTTCTTCATCCCCGCCTGGGTGAGCTTGCGATAAGAAACAAGGGTTTTACGCGCTACTTTGATCAGAGTGTGATACTTGCCATTGTTTATTCATCCTTCAGTAACTCATTCAGCAGCGGGGTTTTCGAAGGATTCGGGCTCCCGGTCATCGCTGCGCTGATGTTTGCCCTCTTTGCCCTGTTTGCCCTGATAAACTGGGTGATTTACCTGATGACCCGAAAGATGGGCCTTTCGCGCGGGGATCTGATTACCGCCTTGTTTTGCGGTTCTACCAAGTCATTGATGCACGGCAGTGTGATGGCAAAGGTGCTTTTCAGTAATCTGGCTTCGGCAGGTTTGCTGCTGCTGCCGGTATTGATGTATCACGCCATGCAGCTTGCGGTCACCGGGTTGATGTCGCAACGGTTTGCCGAAAAAGACCGGTAACGATTCTTAACCGGTGTATTTGCAGGCAGGATGGAAGCGGCTGTAAACCGGTCGCTCCGTTGTTTCTGATTGATTGAACAGCCCGGTAATCCAGGCTTTTGCCTCCGGCATGGATGAAAACAGGCCGATTTCAGGTTTTATTCCGCAAAAAACAGGCCGCTTTGTATTCCTGTTATTCCCGGGCCCGGTGACAATGGCAATACGAACCACTCCAAGGTGATTGAACTGCGGGATAATGTAATTGTTAAACCAGATGTGCAGCTTTTCGCTGAATTCTTTCGGTAAATCCGGCGAAGTTATAATGACATTCCTGACAGGATGAAGTTCGGCCTCCCTTAAAAATGAGAACAAAAACAAAGTGTAATCCGTGAATGTGATTTTGCCTCCCGGGGGCGTTTTACTGATCAGCAGACTGAATCTGCTGTTGTATTCATATTGAGGTTCCGGCAGAGATTGAGTTGACATGAGTCGGATTTTTTAGTGCTGCAAAATTAGAATAAATGTAATAAATATTTACAGATTTGTCAAATAAAATGTAAATAAATTTTTTTATTCAGCTTAAGGGGGATTTATCCGGAAGAGGAGATTTTTTGCGGAAAACCGGTGTTTGACCTGTAACCGGATTTATAACAATTATTTAAACTGTATGTAAATGAATTCAGTATGATAACATTGAAATCCCGGAAGTGTTATGCCTTTTGCGGAATCGGTAATAACATCTGATGTGTAAAATATATTTACATTTCTTTAATCCAACGCTACAATTGTTTTGCCTGACTGACTGCTGTTCAGCATGCGGCTGAGTTCGGCCGGGACTTCATCGAGGGTTATGGTTTTGCTGAATTTTTCGGGATTGTCAGGTTTCAGATGCTGCGAAATCAGGTTCCAGATTTCGAGCCGTCTTTTCATCGGAGTCTCTGCCGATGCGATCCCGATCAGCCTGACAGCCCGGAGAATAAACGGAAATACAGGCACTTCCAGTTTGTTGGAAGCGATCATTCCGCAATTGGCTACCAACCCCCTTTCGGCAGTGGAGAGCAGCACGGTTGACAAGGTATTTCCGCCTACAGTGTCGAGTGCGGCGATCCAGCGGGGAGGTAGCAGACCTTTACCCGATTTGTCATCAATGGCATCGCGGCCAATGATTTCCGTTGCTCCGATTTCTCTCAACTTTTCAGCATACGCCGGTTTGCCGGAAGAAGCAATAACCTGGTATCCTGCTTTTGCCAGCATGGCAACAGCCATTGACCCGACCGCGCCACTGGCTCCTGTAACCAGAATTTTTCCGTCAGCAGGAAGTATTCCGTGGTTTATAAACTCATAAATAGCACTGGCGGCAGTAAAGCCTGAGGTTCCGATAATCATGCATTCTTTCAGGCTTAGATTTTCCGGTTTTTTTACTGCCCATGAAGCAGGAACCCTGATATATCCGGCAAACCCGCCATCGGTGTTCATGCCCAGATCATATCCTGTTACGATTACTTCCTGTCCGGTTGAAAATTCACTGCCGCCTGATTCAACGACAATGCCTGCAGCGTCAATGCCCGGGGTGTGCGGATATCGGCGCGTAATGCCTTTGTGGCCCGATGCCGAAAGTGCATCCTTATAATTCAGGCCCGAATACTTGACCCTGATCAGCAGATCATGCGGTGGCAGTTCAGCGATTTTCTTAATCCTTACCGCGGAACTGAAACTGCCGTCCTCATTTTGTTCTGTTACCAAAGCCCTGAAGGTGGTATCCGGGGAAATATGTGGTGCCGTCATCTTGTCAAATGTTTTATATTCAGATAAATACATGAATACATGTTTCGAATTTTCGTTTCCGGATCTGTTTTAATTGATAATTTTGCGCCGGATTTGTCCTGCAAAGATGGAGACTATTCCGGAAACGGTGTCAGTTTCTGTGAATTTTCTGACAGGGCATCATGTATCTGAGTTAATTTTTTTACTGATAAAATCTGACAACGATGGCATTACGATTTATGACGGCTGAAGAAGCCGCAGAACTGATCAGACATGATGATGTGGTGGGATTCAGTGGGTTCACGCCTGCCGGTTCAGTGAAATCCATTCCGGTAGCCATAGGTGAAAAGGCCAAGGCAGCCCATGCGCAGGGCAAGCCTTTTAAAATCGGGGTGATTACCGGCGCTTCTACCGGTGATTCCCTTGACGGGTCGCTTGCAAGGGCGGAGGCGGTAAAATTCCGTACACCCTATCAGTCGAATGCTGACCTCAGAAATCTTATCAATGCCGGGAAAGCCGATTATTTTGATTCTCACTTGTCCACGGTTGGCCAGACGATCCGTTATGGTTTTCTGGGTAAGATGAACTGGGGGATCATTGAAGCCTGTGATGTGACAGAACAGGGAGAGATTGTGCTGACAACCGGTGTGGGAATTTCACCTACCATTTGTCAGTATGCCGACCGCCTGCTGATTGAACTGAATTCATATCATCCCAAACGCCTGCGCGGCATGCACGATCTTCTGGTAGTTGCGGATCCGCCTCACCGCAGGGAGATTCCCATATACCGGGCCTCCGACAGGGCCGGAGCGGAAGTAATAAAGGTTGATCCCGGTAAGATCGTGGGGGTGGTACTTACCAATCATGCGGATGAAGTCGGCGGATTTGCCGGCAGCGATGAAGTTACCAACCGCATTGGTATGAATGTGGCCGATTTCCTTTCGAATGAGCTCAGGAAGGGTCGCATTCCTTCTTCATTTCTTCCCTTGCAGTCGGGTGTGGGAAATATCGCCAATGCCGTTCTCGCCGCTTTGGGCGAGCATAAAGGAATTCCTGATTTCGAAATGTACACCGAAGTGATTCAGGACAGTGTAATCCAGCTTATGGAAACAGGGAGGATTAAGTTTGCCTCCGGCTGCTCACTCACGGTATCGCAGGAAATGCTGTCGCATGTCTATGATAACCTTGATTTCTTTCATGAACGCATAGTGCTCAGGCCTCAGGAGATTTCAAACAGTCCGGAGGTGGCACGCAGGCTGGGTATCGTTTCGATGAACACGGCCCTCGAAGTGGATTTGTTTGGCAATGTGAACAGCACCAATGTTATGGGCCGCAAGATGATGAACGGCATAGGCGGTTCAGGCGATTTTACCCGCAATGCTTATATTTCCATTTTCAGTTGTCCTTCCGTTGCCAAAGGCGGAAAGATCAGCGCATTTGTGCCGATGGTTTCCCATACCGATCACAGCGAGCACTCGGTTCAGGTTATCATTACCGAACAGGGGATTGCCGACCTCAGGTCGAAGTCGCCAAAAGCTAAAATGGAGGCTATCATCGAGCATTGCGTTCACCCTGAATACAAGCAGGCCTTACGCGATTATGCCAGCCTTGCCGGCGATACCCACACGCCTTGTACACTTTCGGCAGCATTTGGTATGCATATGGAATTTGAGCGGTCGGGGGATATGCGGAATATCAATTGGGGCGATTGCTTCAAAAAATAAACAATTGATATTTAAATAGTTAACAGATCCGGCACTGGCTTTGGCCAGCGCCGGATTTCGTTTATTATATTATAGAAATACATGCTATGGGTTGCCGGCAATGTTATGCAGGCCGGTGAAAATTGTGCCCGCTAAAATTGGGATGGCTTATCTTTGCCGTCAAACATACTATGATGAAGAATATATTTCTGGTTTTAATACTGGTTTTGGTTTTTGCTGCCTTGGCAGCGGATGCCCAGGTATTGAACATTGAACGCGAACGAATAAAAACCGATACAGTTGGCTGGTCGGGGACCGGTAAGCTATCGCTTAACCTGGTCAGCAACACAAAGCAGTTTACCGAAGCCGGGTTTGGTCTGCATGTGCAGTATAAGACCCTGCGAAGCCTTTATCTGGCCCTTTCGGATTATGAACTGATCAAAAGCAATGAGGATGATTTTTCCAATAAAGGGATGCAACACCTGAGATACAATTACAAACTCACCCGGTCAATTACCCTCGAGGCTTTTGCCCAGGCGCAGTTCAATAAAGTACTGGGTCTTGATTTCAGGGGACTGGCCGGAACAGGCCCCCGTGTTAAAATTATCGGAGCTGACCGCGTCAGAATATACGCTGCAACGGCATATATGTACGAGTATGAAGAGCCTGCCGGAAACTTTGAAACTGAACGCAATCACAGGCTGAGCAGCTACCTGTCGCTGACATTACGATTGAACGATAACCTGACGTTAATCAATACATCCTATTACCAGCCCCGGATTGACGATCTCAGGGATTACCGCTTGTCGCACAATCTTGACCTGTTGTTTAAAATCAGTAAAAACCTCTCTTACTCGCTGGCCCTGGAGCATCTGACCGACAACAGGCCGGTTACCGGTATGCCCCGGAAGGTCTACAGCATCAAAAACAGGATTGTGTTCGATTTCGGGAAATAGAGCGCTACCCTTGAAAACATAACAAAGATTGTTTTCATACCGGATCAGCTTCTTTCCGCCAGCACAAATTCCAGCAATCCGTTCATAGTATCAAACGCATAATATTCATCCCATCCCGTAAGATCAAGGATCTGAAATTTGTTTTCCGGCTGATTGTACACATATACTTCTTCATCTGAGCGCCCGAACAGGATGCATCCCGGCAACCGGACTGCAATATCCCATTGCAGGTTGGCAGCATTCATATCCATGAAATCGGGGGTTTCATCCGAACCGAGAGAATATACATAGATGCCATTGTAGAAAAAACCGTTCGAAATCATCAGGAATTCCGCGATCTCATTACTCCATCCGTGTCCGGTGGCAATTAATCGGTCAATGAATTTTTCAAGAATTTCTGCGTTGCAGGGCATGTATGTTTCGGCATAGGGAAGGGCCGATGCCCGGGTGATCAATTCTCTGGTATTTCCGTCCATAATATTAATGATATGTATAACGCACCTGACATTATTTTTTATCGGAGATCATGTGTACATCACGCTGAGGGAAAGGGATCGTTATATTGTTTTCCCTGAATTTACGGTCAATCGCATACCTGATTTTGCTACGGATATATTCACTCCGAAAGGTCTCTTTTGTCCAGAAGAGCAGTTGAAAAATCAGTGCGGAATCCCCGAAATCGTTGAATCTGACAAAAGGTTCCGGGCTGAGGTCAACTTCCGGAACCAGGTTGGCGCATTCAAGCAATAATCTGGTTACCAGCTCGGTGTCAGATCCATAAGCTACACCCACTTCAACCAGAAACCGGGTAGAACCCTGTTCATGGCTCCAGTTGATTACCTGGTCGCTGATGAATTTTGAATTCGGAACGATCATAATGATGTCGTCACGTGTTATTATCTTTGAGGTCCTGAGCCCGATCACCCTGACCCTTCCAATAATATTATTTTCAAGTTGAATTACATCGCCGACTTTCAGATTGCCTTCGAAAAGAAGAATAATGCCTGATACCAGATCATTGAAAATCTGTTGGATACCAAAGCCCAAACCTACCAGCAAAGCTGCTGATCCTGCGAGCATCAGGTTAAGGTTTACGCCCATCGTTTCAAGAATCATCAGGATTACAATAATCCAAATCAGGTATTTTATAATGCTGTAGATCGAAAAAGCGCTGCCCTTATCAATCTTTCCGGCTTTCACCCGGTTATTGAAGAATTTTTTGATCAGGCGTAACAGAAAAATGGAAATAATAATGATGACAACGCTGATAAACAGATCGAATGCGTTGATGGAAAATTTCCCGACACTGACAAGGTTATAGTTAAAAATGTCTTTCAGATTCATAGGATAAATGTTGTTTTACGGAACCAGAAGTTGGTAAGCGATGCAATCACAAAGGTTACCGATCATCTAAATTAATCATCTTTCCTGAAATTGGAAGCAAATAATTACTTTTGTCCGGCAGTTGAAGAACCTCAGGTGCGCCGTTTGACTGAATGCCGGTATTTTATACTGGTAATTCATTGATATTCAATGGGAAGAATTGTATTGAGCCATTGATTAAATAAGAAGCCAATAAAGGATCGATGAGCGAAGAAGATATTCCGTTAAACCCTGACACCTATTTTGCACCGGCCGGCAGGTCCGACGACAGTGCGATACAACAAAGTTACCGTGCCCTTGCAACGGACGTTCAGTTGAACATGATCACTGAAGCCATGCCCGATGTAGCCTTGATTCTCGACAGCAACCGGCAGGTGGTTTATGCGAATCATGCCCTTGTAAATATGATCAGCGTTGCCGATGAGCATGATGTGATCGGGTTGCGGGCCGGTGAGATTTTTCATTGCGCCAATCTTGCTGCTGCAGCAAATGGTTGCGGAACGTCAAAGGCATGCAGGATGTGCGGGGCTGTTAATGCCATTCTTGAGTGCCAGCAATCCGGGACCGCAGTCACCCGTGAATGCAGGATTACAACCATAGGCGGGGAAGATGGTCAGCAGCAGTCGCTCGACCTTGAGGTGAAAGCCAGTCCTTTCCGCTACAACAAGGAGCAATACATTATGCTGGGCATTAAGGATATCAGCGATAAAAAGCGAAGGCTGATGCTGGAGCGGATGTTTTTTCATGATATCCTCAATACCGCGGCAGGGTTGAACGGATTACTTACTGCCCTTGAAAATCCTCAGGATGAGGAGGAATACAAGTCCGCGATAATATGGGCAAAAAAGGCAGGCAACGAGCTGGTTGAAGAATTGCTCTCGCAGCGGGCCCTGATGTCGGCCGAAAGTGGTGACCTTGAGCTGAATGTAACGAGATGTTCACCTGTGCAGTTGCTGAATGACGTGGCAACCTATCTGTCATATCATCAGATTGCCATGGATAAACGGATTTTTATTGATCCTTTTTCTCATTCTGCCTGGTTCGAAAGTGATCCTCAGCTGATCAAGCGCGTGTTGATTAATCTGGTGAAAAATGCCCTCGAAGCTTCTCCTTCGGGTTCAGTAATAAAAACAGGAGCTAAGCTTATCGACAAATACATCCGCTTCTGGGTGAATAATCCGGGAGAAATGCCGGAAGAGGTGAAACTGCAGATTTTTCAGCGTTCATTTTCGACTAAGGGGGCCAATCGTGGCATTGGAACCTATTCCATCAAGATACTTACCGCAAATTATCTGAAAGGAAAAGTTTATTTCGAAAGCGACAAGGAAAACGGAACTACCTTCTGGATTGAGATTCCGGTTAGCCTTACAAAGTACTGATTATCATGCCCGGTTTGTTACTCCGGCCAAAACCGGCTGTATAAAATTTGAATTTAAATACCGGAACCTTTCAGAATTTCAGATAATTGCGGATCAGGTCGATCAGTATAGCGGGTTTGATAGGCTTGGGGATATAGTCGTCGCACCCGGCTTTAAGAAAAACCTCGCGGTCGCCGGGGATGGCGAAGGCTGTGGTGGCGATGATGGGTATCGATGGTTTGATCAGTTTTATCTCGCGGGTGGCTTCCACACCATTCATCACCGGCATTTTTATGTCCATCAGAATCAGATCAATGTCTTCATAGATCTTTGCGTATTCAACCGCTTCAAATCCATTGTTGGCGCGCAGCAGGTCGAAACCGGCCTTTTTAAGCAGTTTTTCAACGTACCTGTAGTTCGAATCCTCGTCTTCGGCAACCAATATTCTGGCTTCAGGCAAGGCTTGCTGAGTCATGTCTTCCGTCTTTTCTTCCATTGCTTTTATCGCTTCAAACATCTATTTACGCGTGGTCAATAAGCTGTCTTCCGTTTTAATCAGGTAGTCTCGCTATAAAAAAAACGCTTTTGTGTCCGGAATAATTGTTGTTCCGGTAAAACTGTATCGTTTTAAAAACAAAAAGTAATCCCTGAAAGTGAATGATTCCGGCAACTTTTTCAAAAAGACACCCGATAGCGCTTTTTTCCGGATATTTCAAGTTTCGAATGTACGAAAAAAATCATCTGATGTCAAATCCAAACGGGAATTTATTATTAACTGTTTTTTAGGATTTTATATGATCATGGCAATGCTAAGGGTCGCCATGATCGGGTAAAAAGGAACAGAAATACTTATTCTGCAAGTGAATGCATCGGATCTTTATCGTTTTAAACGAAACAGGCTTCCGTTGCAGAATATGATCAATGAAACAGCCGTTTCCAGCAGATGGTATCTCAATGCCGTGAGATTATGAACTTTGATGCAATGCCGCCGTTTTGCGACTCCCAGCGAAACAGGTAAATTCCGTCGGGAAAGGAGGTCAGGTATATATGAAGAAATGGGGTATTTCCTGTTGTTCCGCTGAGGATGACCTGCCCGGTTGTATTTACTACTTCATAAACTCCGCTGTAACCGGATACCATACGCGGCAATTCAACCTGTAAATGCCATGCAGCCGGATTGGGCCAAAGCTTTAACTGTTGAAGCAACGTTCCTTGTTGCACACCGACATTGGTTTCGTAACACGAAATGGCACCGGGGTCCATATAAAGCAGTTGATTGTCATTATAATAGCACAGTAAATGATGATATATATCCGTAACACACATGTAAAGGCTGGCGTACAATGGTCCGAAATGGCTGCCAATGCCTTCGGTCCAGCGCTCCTCAAAGGTGTCGTTTAAGAAAATGACTCTTCTGGATGTTCCGTTGATTTCTACAGAAGCGGTATCGATACAGGTAACCTGGGTGGGTCCGGTACACCAGATACTTTGAATATAGGCGGATTCGCCCGGCAGAAGGTTGAAATCGTACAGCAGGCACTCTTCCTCAGATCTGTTGAAAACTCCGTAAACATAGCCGTTTTCTTCCCTGACAGCGGCGATATAATACCAATCCGTTGAAACAGATGAATCCGGCTGATAAACCATTTTCCGGTAATTATTTCCCAGAATAAGGGTGTCGCCCGAGTAGCGGTATATTTCGGTGGATATTACCGTCCATCCGTTTGAGTTGGCTACATTCCATTGATTATGCTGGTCGGTAAACTGCTGGCTTAGTACCGGTAATGTCAGGATTGCTGCCAGGACCGTGATAAGTAATCTTTTTACCTGCATACTTTTGGATATTTGGAATTCAGGAGATTAATGTTGGATGCTGATTTTTCCGGTGTAGCTTTTGTTGCCTGCGATGACCCTGATCAGGTAAATCCCTGCCGGAAATTGGCTGCATGGGATGGCACCGGCTGCGATTGACGGATCAAAGGATTTATAGACAATTTGTCCGCCGGAAGAAAATATCTCGAGTCGTGAAAACTTTTTGTGCATTTCCTGATTCAGATCAACAGAGAACCAGGTGTCGGCAGGATTGGGGCAGGCAAGAATCTGCCCGGATTCAGTTATATTGTTCTGCACATTGCCGATAAACGATACACAGGCAGCTTCGGAAAGGAATTCCAGTTCATAGATTGCTGCCGGATTTTGCTGAAGGATACCTGCGGGAGTGGCTATAAACTGGATGTCTTCGGAGTCTATTTCTGCTTCTTCAAAGGTGGGCGTGCTTTTCCCCACGCAACTGCTGCCTTCGCCGAGGCTGTCGCAGCGATAAACCCCGATTTGCGGATAGTAACCGGGAAAACTCTTTACCCCTATGAGCGGTCCGTTTCCGAACAACATGGTACCGCCATCATCTGCCGGTACTGCATCAGCCATATACATGAAGGCATCCAGTATATATTCCGGAGTCCCCTGACTATCGGTTTTAATAAAATTTCCCCAGTCGCTGGAACCGGAGAGCAGTAAACTACCGTCAGTATTTCTGATCAGGTTTCCCTTAGATTCGTTTAAATATAAATAAAAGTAAGAATGGAATGATTTACCCCATAACGGATTGAGGTCAGATCCGATCCGCATAAGTGCAATGTCATTATCTGTTTCACAGAGCAGGGTAATCCCTTCTTCGCCCTGTACAACATCATAACAGGCATTGTGGTATGTATTCTGAAAAGTAAATGTCCTCGATAAAAGTGGATTACCCTGTGCGTCTGTCTGAATCAGCAGTACCCTGTAATTGCCGGGTGAGGCTATGTATCCGGTAATCAGCAGGTTGCCATCGGGTAGCTCCGCAGCCGAATAAGCGTATGCCGGCTCGTTTGAAGTTGGTTCATAAATTTTTGACCATAGGAGGGCCCCCTGGGGACTAACCCTGAGCAGGAGCGGAGCCAGTTCCGAGGCTTCCGTCATAGTTGTCGCTGAGATCAGGTAGTCCTGATTGGCCAATCTTCTTAGTCTGGGGTACCATACCCTGTTAAGCTCAAAGTTCATGGTCCAGAGGGTATCTGCCTGAGCGCTCCACCGCATCAGATTCAGAATATTGTTGCCTGTTTGCCTGTAGCCAACCGTGGTGAAACCTGAATCTGTCTCGTGAATAATATCTGAAATAATGTGATCTGCAACCCCTTTTACCAATTCAGGATTCCCGTTCTCATCTGTTTTCGCGATAAATCCACTCATATAACCTTCCCCGCAGAGCAGGTAGCCTCCACCAGCGTGACGGTCAGCGGCATTTACCTGTATTCCGTCATTTTCCAGGTAATAAACAAGGCTGTTTGTTTTCGTTTGCGCATGAATACTATCGGAAATACCGTTAGCGAAAATCACCATAAATGAAACGAATAGCGGAAAGTGTCTGAGCATGAGATGTTGATTTATCAGATAAAGTTATGAATACCGGTAAATTATCCTTACAGAAAAAGCAGACGGATGGCGCAAGGGGCCCCGGATAAAATTCCTTTAACAAATATAAATATTATTTATACTAATCCTTGCTGATATAAAAATATTCCGGCGCTTCGGATGTCTTTAACCTGCAATAAAATTTTATTTTATCATATTGTAAAGCAGGCTGATTTCCTCCGCCCATTTTTCTTCATCGGGTGTCTCCAGGATGATTGGGATCTCATCAAAACGGGGGTCGTTCATTATTCTCCGGAAGACTTCAGTTCCGAGAAAACCTTTGCCGATGTTGTCGTGCCTGTCAACATGGCTGCCCAGCGGTTTCATGCTGTCGTTCAGGTGCAGGCCGCGCAGGTAACCGAATCCGATGATCTCATCGAACTGGCTGAATGTTTCCGCGTATCCCTCAGGGGTGATCAGGTCATAGCCGGCGGTGAAGGTGTGACAGGTATCCAGGCACACGCCGACCCTGGATTTGTCCTCAACAAGATCAATGATAAATCTGATTTGCTCAAACAGGTGGCCAAGATTGCTGCCCTGACCAGCGGTGTTTTCAATCACGGCAATAACGCCCCGCGTTTTGTCAAGGACGATGTTGATGGATTCCGCAATGATTTTAAGGCTTTCTTCGGGGGTAATCTGGTTGAGATGACTTCCCGGATGAAAGTTGAGGCGATCGAGCCCGAGTTGTTCGCAGCGTTGCATCTCGTCAAGGAAGGCGGAGCGTGATTTTTCCAGTTCAGCCTTTCCGGCGTGACCCAGGTTTATCAGGTAGCTGTCATGTGGAAGCACCTGCCACGGTTCATAATTGTGTATCGCGAGATTGGTTTTGAATTTTTCGATGCTTTCAGCCGTCAGGGGAGGGGCAACCCATTGCCGCTGATTTTTTGTGAAAAGTGCAAACGCTTTTGCTCCGATGGCTGCCGCGTTCAATGGTGCGTTCTCCACACCTCCTGCAGCACTCACATGCGCTCCGATATATTTCATGTCCAGGGTAGTATTTATGCAAAAATAATATGAGCCGGCTGTCCGTCAAGCAGGCAGATGATAAAAAGCCCGTTTCACAATCTGCATTCCGCAACAAGGCAACGGACTGAAGGCTTTATAGATCTATTAAGAGGGCAGGAGGCCCGAATGAACCTCCTGCCATCATTACAATTTACGTTTTTAGTCCGGCTTACGCGAGTTAAAAACGGTCGAGGTTCATTACTTTTCCCCAGGCGGCCACAAAATCCCTGACGAATTTTTCCTGTGCATCGGCGCTTCCGTAGACTTCGGCAAGCGCCCTGAGTTCGGAATTGGCTCCAAAGATCAGGTCAACGCGGGAGGCTGTCCATTTAACAGTGCCGTTCGAACGGTCAACGCCTTCGTAGGTTTCATGGTCGTCTGATGCAGGTTTCCAGGCAGTATTCATATCCAGCAGGTTCACAAAGAAGTCGTTGGTAAGCATGCCGGGGTTTTTGGTAAATACACCTTTGTCGGAATTGTCATAATTAGCGCCAAGTACCCTCATTCCGCCGATAAGCACGGACATTTCCGGAGCAGTAAGGGTGAGGAGTTGCGCTTTGTCGATCAGAAGCTCCTCAGCCGGGATGCTGAACTTATGCTTCAGATAGTTGCGGAAGCCATCGGCAACCGGTTCAAGCACACTGAATGATTCCGTGTCGGTTTGTTCCTGGGTGGCATCTGTGCGGCCCGGTGTAAATGGCACTTTAATTTCTGTACCGGCATCACTGGCAGCCTTTTCAACTGCGGCGCAGCCTGCCAGCACGATCAGGTCGGCCATGGAAACTTTTTTCCCGTCTTTCTGGGCCTTGTTGAATTCCTGCTGTATCTGCGTCAGCTTCTCCAGCGTTTTTGAAAGCTGTGCCGGATTGTTTACCGCCCAGTCCTTCTGGGGTGCAAGCCTGATCCTGGCGCCATTGGCACCGCCGCGTTTATCGGAACCGCGGAAGGTAGAGGCGGAAGCCCATGCGGTGGAAACCAGTTCAGCAACGGTTAAACCCGAGGTCAGAACTTTTGATTTCAGGTTTTCAGCATCCTTTTCGTCAATCAGCGGGTGGTTAACAGCGGGGACCGGATCCTGCCAGATAAGTTCTTCGGCGGGGACTTCGGGACCCAGGTAACGGGAGCGGGGCCCCATATCGCGGTGGGTCAGTTTGAACCATGCACGGGCGAATGCATCGGCAAATTCGTCCGGATTTTCGTAGAAACGCCTGGAGATTTTTTCATAGGCGGGGTCGAACCGGAGCGAAAGGTCGGTGGTGAGCATTGCAGGAGCATGACGCTTGTCCGGGTCATGGGCATCGGGCACCGAATTGGCCCCGGCACCATGTTTTGGCCTCCACTGATGTGCGCCGGCCGGACTCTTTGTCAGTTCCCAGTCGTATCCAAAAAGGTTCCAGAAAAAGTTGTTCGTCCAGCGGGTAGGGGTGCTTGTCCAGGTAACTTCAATTCCGCTGGTGATGGTATCTCCGGCTTTGCCTTTGCCGAATTTACTCTTCCAACCCAATCCCTGTTCCTCAAGGCCGGCGGCTTCAGGTTCGGGGCCGATCAGTCCGGCATCGCCGGCACCATGGGTCTTACCAAAGGTATGGCCTCCGGCAATCAGGGCCACGGTTTCCTCGTCGTTCATGGCCATACGGGCAAAGGTTTCGCGGATATCTTTAGCCGCAGCCAGGGGGTCGGGATTGCCTCCGGGACCTTCCGGATTCACGTAGATCAATCCCATCTGAACGGCTGCCAGCGGGTTATCCAGATCACGCTCTCCCGAGTAACGATCTTTGTCTTCAAGCCACTTCTCTTCAGAACCCCAGAAAATATCTTCATCCGGTTCCCATACATCTTCACGCCCGCCGGCAAATCCAAAGGTTTTAAATCCCATAGATTCGAGGGCAACGTTTCCGGTGAGGATCATCAGGTCGGCCCAGGATATCTTCCGGCCGTATTTCTGCTTGATGGGCCAAAGCAGCCTGCGCGCTTTGTCTAGGTTCACATTGTCGGGCCAGCTGTTCAGCGGGGCGAAACGCTGCTGACCGCGTCCACCGCCTCCGCGGCCGTCGCCAATACGGTAAGTTCCGGCGCTGTGCCAGGCCATGCGGATAAAGAACGGACCGTAATGACCGAAATCGGCCGGCCACCAGTCCTGCGAATCGGTCATCAGCTTGCGGAGATCTTCCTTCAACGCGAAGTAGTCGAGTTTTTTGAATTCTTCAGCATAGTTAAAATCCTTTCCCATCGGATTTGACCGCTCTGAATGCTGGTGCAGAATATTTAACTTAAGCTGGTTAGGCCACCAGTCGCGGTTTTTGGTACCTGCCGCACCCACACTGTGCTTCTTCGTGGCACCGGTCACCGGGCATTTGCTTTCATTTTTAGGGTTGTCTTCCATATTGTTGATTTGTTTTTAATAAAATCCGATGAAATTCGCTTTCGGGGTAACAGCCCTTGGGGTTCGTTGAGTCAGTAAATTGGCAGATTCTTGACGTGTTACGGATTTCAGCTGGTCATGAATGCATCCCTGAAAAGTCCGTAAATAGAGAACGTGGGTTTGTGAAAGGCTGTGAAAAAAAGCCGTGGAGTACCTGTGTTCCGCGGCTGATTTTTAAACCATTCAAGGTTTGTGTAAATAACCCGGGGAAGGCCTGAAAGTTCAATTCAATTAACCTTTTTAGACAGGATGTAACCTTCCCCGGGTAAGTTCATTACAGACTCTTGTGGCAGAACCACCAGTCGTAGCATTCGTATTCCTTCAGACGTTTTTTGGCTGTTTCAACGTCCTTTGCAGGTGGGATGATCACGCGGTCGCCGATCAGTTCGTTATTCGGCCAGCCGGCAGGAATGGCAACCTTGTTGGCATCAGCGGTCTGCAGCGCTTTCAGGGCACGCAGGATTTCATCCATATTGCGGCCGATTTCCTGGGGATAGAACAGGATAATGCGGATAACCGAATTGGGATCGATCATGAATACGGCACGCACTGTATCCGATGCCTTTCCGGGATGAATCATTCCCATGGCCATGGCAACGTTGCCGGTCGAGTCGGCAATGATGGGGAAGGGAATCTGTACATTCAGCTTTTCCTCAATCCATTCATCCCACTTGATGTGTGAGAAAATCTGGTCGATCGAAAGACCAAGCAATTCGGCATTGAGTGCCTTAAATTGCTCGTAACGCTTTGCAAATGCCACAAACTCAGTGGTGCATACAGGGGTAAAGTCGGCCGGGTGGCTGAAAAGGACCAGCCATTTGCCTTTGTAATCATTGATGAGATTTTTCACCCCATGGGTGGTTTGTACTGTAAGATCGGGAATTTTGTCACCGATCAGCGGAAAACTTTTTACTTCACTCATGTTGATTAAAGTTGGTTAAATGAATAATTAGGTTAATTATTTTGCCATAAAAGCAGAATACATCCAAACCAGTTTCTCCTTCTCACGGATGTAGTCGCTTGCCATGGCATTGGTTCCTTCGTCGTTCAGATCTCCTGACATTTCAAGAATATCGCGTTCCTTTTCAAGCAGGGTTGTAAAGGCATCCAGAATATGTCCCACGCATTTCGGGCCATTTGTTTCATTTTCAACGGGTTTGATCTCAGCCACTTTCAGGTATCCCGAAAATGAATGGATGGGGGTGCCGCCCAGGGTTAGGATTCGCTCGGCAATCTCATCAATTTTAATCTGAAGGTCGTTGTACAACTCCTCAAATTTGGCATGCAGCTCAAAGAATTTCTCCCCTTTGATGTTCCAGTGAAATCCACGGGCATTCTGATAAAGTACCTGGTAATTGGCCAGGAGATCGTTGAGTTTTTCGATCAGTTTTGCTGATTTGGCCTCGTCAAGGCCGATCTTGTTCAGTTTTTTCATAATTCGTTATTGTTTTATAATGATTTTTTAGGTTTATTTTCAAAATCTCCCATCAACTGTAACCGGATATCGGTAACATTGAAACCTTCAATTTTTTTTCTCGTGAAGTATTCGCCCAGAATCTGATCCAGCTCGGGATCAAAATAGTCTTCCATACGGTCTGAAACAGCACAGTACAGATGATGGTGATGTTCGGTAATGGCGTCGTAACGCATTACATCCATATCGGTCTTCACCCGCTTTACCAGCCCTTTGTCCGCAAAGGTGTCAAGGGTGTTGTAAATGGTTGTCGGAGAGAGACCGGGAATGGTTTTGGAAACCTCTGCAAACAACTCTTCCGCTGTCGGATGACTCTTCAGTCGCATCAGGGTTTGCATCACGGCAACCCGCTGCGGCGTAATCTTAAGCCCCGCTTCATTGAGTTTTTGAATGATTTCCGGTATGATTTTCATTTCCGATTCAGTTTTATCTTGAAATTAAAACTTGTTTGTAATAAATACAATCTGGAAGGAAAAATGTTCAATCAGTGTAAGGAAAAATTTTATTTTTTTTGATGTTAATCCACTTCTTATCTGCCCGATTTCGCTGTAACAGGCATACAACTGATTTTAAGTTGGTGATTAACAGCAGGATTGCCGGGTGATGGTGATCCTATACCTGTATGTGACGATGGTAAAGATAGTCAAAAAGCCGGGCATAGATCAGCCCCCTTTATTGGTGGCTAACCGGCTTATCCTGTGTTTGGCTGATGATAAGGATGCTGAGCGCCGGATTGATTCAAACCGGATAGCTGGCAGCATTGTTTTTCATGCGCCGCAACGCGATTTGACCGGGATAAATTTATATGGTTGAGGCAGCCCGAAGAGAACAATCGTGAGCAATTCCAGTGCTGATTGTAACAATGCTAGTTTTCGGTATCCTCATCACCGTTATCGGTTTCAGGCATATCAGGCAGCAACAGTTGTGCTTCAGCTTCGCCCAGTACTTCCACACCTTTCAGTTTTCGCTGAATGGCACGGGTACGTTTGCCCATTACTTCATCAATCTGGTTGCTGGCTGTCTGAATATTTTTCTGGGCTTTTTCGAGCATACCGCCGAAATTTTCAAACTCTTTCTTGACGGCGCCAAGAATTTTCCAGACTTCGGAACTGCGCTTCTGAATGGCCAGGGTTCTGAAGCCCATCTGCAGGCTGTTGAGGATGGCTGCCAATGTTGTTGGCCCGGTCACAATCACTTTATAGGTTCGCTGCAGCTCTTCGAGCAGGCTCGCCTTTCTTACTACTTCGGCATAAATGCCTTCGAAAGGCAGAAACATTATCGCGAAATCGGTGGTAGCAGGCGGGTCAATATACTTCTCGCTGATGTCTTTTGCCATTTTTTTAATGGTACCTTCCAGCATCTTCTGCGCTGTTTCCACCTGTATGACATCACCATTGTCATAGGCATTCTGCAGTTGTTCATAGGCTTCGCGCGGGAACTTGGCGTCAACCGGCAGCCACACCTGCCCGGTAATATCGTCTTTGCCCGGCAGTTTAATGGCAAACTCCACCACATCGCTGCTGCTTTTTTTGGTTCTGACATTGGCTTCGTATTGTTCCGGAGCCAGTACCTGTTCAAGCAGCATGGCCAGCTGCACTTCGCCGAATCCGCCGCGCATCTTAACATTGCTTAGTACGCGCTTCAGGCCGCCGACATCCTGGGCAAGCGTTTGCATTTCTCCCAGACCTTTCTGCACACTCTCCAGTTGTTTACCCACCAGCTCAAAAGATTGGCCAAGCCTTTCGCTCAATGTTTTCTGCAGCTTTTCGTCAACGGTAAGCCGCATTTCTTCCAGCTTCTTTTCAGTGCCTTCAACCAGTTTCTGCTGTTTTTCCTCCAGTTGTCCGAATTTTTCGCGCTGCAGGTTGTTGAACGACTCAACGTTTTTATCAAAGGATGCCTGAAATTCCCTGATCACCTTCTCCACCGCTTCGCGCATCTGCTTTGCTTCGGTTTGCGACTGCTGACTGATCGCGTTCAGCTTTTCTTCAACCTTCGCGGTAATTTTTTCGAACTGTTCCACTGTTCTGGAAGTCAGTTCCTTTTGTTCGCCTTTCAGCTCGTCAAATTTGCCGCGTTGTTCCAGGGTAAAGTCTTTCAGACTGTTTACGAGCGTTTCGCGGTTGGCTTTGTTGTTGTCGTCGACTTTGGAAATGAGGCTGCCGATCTTTTCGTCCAGGGTACGTACGATCATCTCCAGCGCCTTCTGGTTTTGTTCGGTGATGAGCCGCAGGTTTTCAGTCATTTCAGATTTGAAGCTGTTGAACGAACTGCTCATCTCGCTGCGGTTATCGCGGGCCGAAGCGGCGCTTTCCTCGCGGTTGGTCCTGAAGTCATCTTTCAGGTTACCTTCAAGCCGGCTTAAACCTGTGTTTAATGCATCCAATTTAAAGGGCAGTTCAGCAATACCGGATTTGTTCTGTCTGAGCAGGATGGTTACCAGCAGATTAGCTGCCGCAAGGATAATGAGTACAATTAATAGGATAGTCATACGGATGAAAAATTTTCAGATGGATAAAGATAGCGGTTATTTTTTTCAGTCGAAAGTTTGCCCGCGAGGTCATTCAAGCCTGAAATCGGGATTCAGGGTATAGAATACCCCGGACTCTGAATAGTTCATTTTAATGATATTCAGTATGATAAAATCCGCGAGGATATGTTCGCAACGGGGCAGGGAATATCCTGAAATGCGGCGGAAAGCCGAAAGGGTGATCTTCTGGTGCACTTCGAGGTACGCGAGCAGGGTGCGTTCGATGACCCCGTATTCTATGTACACCCCTTTGGGATCTTTCTGCTTTTTCCACACTTTTTTAAGGACGCCGTTTGCGGGAAAATTCTGGTCGTCTACCCGCACATATACCCGGTAAATTCCGTCTTTGTCAGGAGCGGAGTGGGGCGCTTCACTGCTTTTGGGAATAATGATTTCAAGCACGGTTTTTCCGTTTTCTTCCCACTCTTTCATCTCGAAATGAACCTCAGGGCGGCAATACAGGCTGGCGCCGGCCTCCACCATATAAAATTCCTCATCCGACCTCACGCCGGCGATGGCGCCATTGTCCTTTACCCCCAGCAACAAGCGTCCACCGTCGGTATTGGCGAAGGCCGCCAGGGAGCGCGCAATCTTCTTCGAGTCGGTAATCCCGAATTTGAAGTCGAGTTGCTGATGCTCCCCTTCACTGATAAGTTTCCTGATATGAGAGGGCAAGGTTGATGCGCTGTTTGTAAACCTGAAATATAAAAAATTCCTGAGAGTCAGTTACCTGCTGAATTTCGGAAGCAAATCCTTTATGGCATCCCGGTGAACCAGGAAGGTCATCATTTTGAGTTTTACATAGTCTTCATGAAAGAAGTAGTATCCGAAATTACGGTTGTTTTCCGGCCCGCCGGTTCTAGATCCGGCTCCCGAATCCTTCAGAAGAAACCAGGTAGCCCCGTCTTTTTCGTAAAAGCCGGTAACATGCATTCCATGGTCATCGGTGGTGGTGCCGTTGCTGAAACGAAACTGCCGTGCATTTTCATCAATGGCAACGGAAGGGATATCAAATTCAGGGACCATGGCTGCATTGGCTTCCCGGGCCATGAATCCCGCTTCTGAAACATCTCCTGCCAGTGAAACCGTATAGCCTTGTTTCAGGGCCTTTTTCAGGACTTTCATGAAATCATCAAGCGGAACATTGTAATAGCTCCTGTCATGCCACCAGTTGTCGGGTACTTCAAATTCTACCTGCCGCCAGTATGGTTGTTGCATAATGGACAGAACATCCACGTAATCGGCAGGATTAATACGCACCACTTCTTTCAGATATTGCCGGGGCGAATATGCCTTGCCGTTTATCGTGACCGTTTCGGGAGGCGTGCCTATGTAGTGATCAAGTATGCTTTTTACGGTCGCAACCACTGTTTCTTTATCCCAGGCATTCGCGGCTTTTACTCCGTTCAGATATGCCCTGACTTCCTCAAACATTTTATCATGAGAGTGAAATTCCTGGCCCGGTTTCAGTCCTGAATAGGCCGACCACGGAAGTATACCTTCCTTGTTCATTACCCTGATTACCGCATTCATTTCAGAGCCTTCGCCGATATATATTTCCCCACGGCTCTCTACAAAAAGTCTTGCCCTTTCCAGATACTCGTGGTAAGCAATGAACATCTCGGATAATTTGATTTCCTGACGTGTAAGCCGGTAAATCTCAGACTCCAGCATCGAAATGGCAGAAAAGCTCCAGCAGGTATTGGTGTTTCCCTGTGAAACCGGCTCAATATGCCAGGCTGTCGTAAAAAGCGATTTATCAGCAGGAATCTGAAGCCCCGCCGGGTCAAGCCTGAAGGTTGGTTTCTGCTTTCCGGCATCCTTCTTACTCTCAAAATTTTCCACACCTTTCAGGATGGTATTCTGGAAATACCCGGGTTCATAGATTCTGAAAACCCCTTTGTGGGGTGTTTGTGCCACTGCACTTATGGCCAGAGATGAAATGACCATGCTGCTGATAAACAATACTTTATTCATAACTCCTTTGCTTTGGAAACAAAATCCGCTGCCCCCGATCACGGAGCAGCGGGTTAAGTTTTCGTGAAAATTATATAATGTCGATGTTATTCTTACCGGTAATCTTTTCGCAGTAATGGCATTGCAGTTTCAGGTCTTCTTTGTCGATTACCGTGAAACGGGTGGCTACCTGCTGATGATTGGTGATGCAGTTCGGGTTAACGCATTTCACAATCTTGCTGATTTCGTCAGGGATTTTAACATTGCGCTTTTCAGTCACTTTGTAATCTTTGATAACAATCAGCGTGGCAGTCGGCGCTACCAGGGCAATCTTGTTAACTTCTTCGTTTTCGAAGTACTTGTTGCTGACCTTGATGATGCCTTTTCTGCCATACTTGCGGCTTTCGAGATTGAACCCCACCGTCACCTGTGTATCGGTATCTTCAAGGTTCAGCATTTTTACGACCCTGAAAACACTTTTAGCGGGGATGTGATCGATGACCGATCCGTTTTCTATGGCTGAAACAACCAGCTCTTTTCTGATATTTTCGTTTTCCATTGTTCTGAGATTTCTTTTGATACACCTATTTAACACCGAGAATTGAAGCAAGCAGCGCCTGGCGAACGTAAACCCCGTTAAGCGCCTGCTGAAAGTAGTATGCCTGTTTGGTCGCATCCACATCTTCGGTGATTTCATTGACTCTTGGCAGCGGATGAAGTACGCGCATGTTTTCCTTGCAGCCGGAAAGCATATTGGCCGTCAGAATATAGGCGTTTTTAACTTTTTCATACTCAATCGGGTCTGAAAACCTTTCTTTCTGAATCCGGGTCATATAAATGATATCGGCGACAGGCATTACTTCCGACAGATCGGTGTACTGGTGGTAATTCAGGTTGTTGCTCTTGATGTGCATCTTCACATAGCTGGGCAGCTTAAGTTCGAGCGGCGATACCAGGTGGAAAGTGGTGTTGAAATTGCACAGGGCCATAACATTGGAATGCACGGTACGGCCATATTTCAGGTCGCCGACAAAAGCAACATTCAGGCCATCGAGTTTCCCCTGGGTCTTTCTGATGGAGTAAAGATCCAGCAGACATTGGGTAGGGTGCTGATTTCCGCCGTCTCCGGCATTGATAATGGGAACGGTTGATACTTCACTGGCAAAACGGGCGCTTCCTTCGCGCGGATGCCGCATCACGATGATGTCGCTGTAGTTGCTGACGGTGAGTATGGTGTCCTTGAGCGATTCACCTTTAGAAACACTTGAATTGGATGCATCAGAAAATCCGATTACTTTGGCCCCAAGCCGGGATGCCGCGCTTTCGAAACTCAGACGGGTTCTGGTGGAAGGTTCGAAAAACAGCGTTGCTACCACAAAATCTTCCAGAATCCGCTGGGTAGGATTTTTTTCAAACTCTTCGGCCAGGTTAAGAATCCTGATGTATTCTTCTTTGGTATAATCTGTGATGGATACTAGACTCCGGTTTTTCATGTATCTGATCGGGTTTTGGTTTTCGGTTTACAAAAATAAATAAGACTGTTTTGCTTCGGTTGGTTTGTTGATAAACGGTAAAAAAAAAGCCCCGATAAACGGGGCTGAGAATTATTTCACAAGATTGTATTTTTTGACAAACTCATCAAGGATGCCGGTAAGATTGGGGGTTCCGATCTCCTGCAGGTCATAGCCGACTTTGACAGTGGGCTTGTTGATCTTCACGATTCTGCTCAGGTCGATCGGGGTGGCGATCACAACCGCGTCACAGGGCGTATTTTCGATGGTTTTCTCAAGGTCGCGAACCTGTTCTTCGCCATAACCCATTGCCGGAAGCAGGGTTCCGATATTGGGATATATCCGGAAAGTCTCACTCAGTTTACCAACCGTGTAGGGGCGGGGATCAACCAGTTCGCCTGCGCCGTGTTTCAGGGCGGCAACCACGCCGGCTCCGATCTTCATTTCACCGTGGGTAAGGGTTGGGCCATCTTCAACAACCAGGACCTTCTTGCCGCGGATCAGCTCGGGTTTATCAACCGTAAGGGGTGATGCGCCGTCAACAATGATGGCACCGGGATTGACCTTTGCAAGGTTGGCACGGACAGCGTTGATGTTTTCGAGGCTGGCTGAGTCAATCTTGTTGATCACAATAACATCCGACATTCTTGCAACCACTTCACCAGGATAGTAGCTGACTTCAGCACCCGGGCGGAGGGGGTCGGCAACACCGATCATCAGGTCGGGTTTGTAGAATGGAAAGTCATTGTTTCCGCCATCCCAAAGGATAACGTCGCAACCACTGGGGTCTTTCTCAGCTTCGCGAAGAATGGCCTCATAATCAACCCCGGCATAAATTACATTGCCGCGAACTACATGCGGTTCATACTCTTCCATCTCCTCGATGGTGCATTTGTGTTTTTTCAGGTCTTCCACGGTGGCAAAACGCTGAACCTTCTGTGCATTCAGGTCGCCGTATGGCATTGGATGACGAACGGCCACCACCTTAAGTCCTTTTTCCATCAGGATTTCGATGATGCGGCGGCTGGTCTGGCTTTTTCCGCAGCCTGTGCGGGTAGCGCCCACGGCAATCAGGGGCTTGGTACTGGAAACCATGGTATCCCGGGGACCTAGCAGTAAAAAATTAGCGCCTGCTGCATTCACAACGGCGCTAAGATTCATAACTCTGGGATAAGGGACGTCACTGTATGAGAAGACACAGTCGTCCACTTTCAGCTCTTTGATCAGCCTGGGGAGGTCTTCTTCGGCGTGAATGGGAATACCGGCCGGGTAAAGATCTTCACCGGCAAGTTCTTTGGGGTACTTGCGGCCGTCAATATCGGGAATCTGGGCAGCGGTAAATGCTACAACATTGTAGTTTGCGTTTCCGCGGAAGTAAGTGTTGAAGTTGTGGAAGTCCCTTCCGGCAGCTCCGATGATGATTACATTTTTTTTCATGGGTATTGGTTTTTGTATTGTGATTGAGTGAAATTCAGCTCTGTAGCGTATTTCAGCTCTTTTACGGGCCCGGGCAGACTGGCGTCTGCTTTAAGAACCTTTACCGGCAACCTGCCGCAAAAAAACCGCTGCAAATATAATTGTTTAAGATTCAAAGCAAAGAAGTTGCAACATTATTTTTATCCCCATATGCCTGAAATCTTTTATTCGTTAAATTGATATTTATTATTTAAATAAATGATAAACAGTGCGTTGAACCCTGAAAAGGGGGTGTTGAAAAAAAACTTAAATTTGCTGCACTTTTTTACTCCGGTTTTATGATTGAGAAAATTTTAACTACGCATGCCCTGACTGCCGTTTCTACCCTGTTTAACGTGGAAATTGATCCCTCACAACTCGCCGTTCAACGCACTGCTCCGGCGTTTCGCCATCAGGGCGATTTTTCACTGGTGGTGTTTCCCCTGCTCAGGATTTCGCGGAAATCGCCTGAAGCAACGGCCGCTATGCTGGGTGACGAAATTCTTCGTATTATGCCAGAGGCGGTTAGTTTCGGCGTGGTAAAAGGCTATCTCAATATCCGGATCAGGGCTGGATACTGGCTCGATTTTCTTCAGAATAATTTTGATAAAGGGAATTTTGGCATTCAGCCCTCCGTTTCCGGCAAACCGGTTGTTGTTGAGTTTTCTTCACCCAATACCAATAAGCCGCTTCACCTCGGTCATATCAGAAATAACCTGCTTGGCTTTTCAGTTTCGGAGTTGCTTAAAGCGAATGGACGGGTTGTCCGCAAAGTTAATCTGGTAAATGACCGTGGCATCCATATCTGTAAATCAATGCTTGCCTGGAAGTTGTTCGGTAATGGAGAAACCCCGGAATCATCGGGAAAAAAGGGTGATAAACTGGTGGGCGACTATTATGTGCTTTTTGACAAGCATTATAAAAACGAACTGGCGGATTTGATGGCAGGCGGATTATCGGCAGAAGAAGCGGCAGGAAAATCGCAGTTGATGCTTCAGGCCAGGGAGATGCTGGTGAAATGGGAAGCCCGTGACGAAGAAACACTGGCATTGTGGAAAACAATGAACGGATGGGTTTACGATGGTTTTGACGTTACCTATAAAAGACTCGGCATTGATTTTGACAGAATATACTATGAATCCGAAACTTATTTGCTGGGCAAAAAGATCGTTGACGAAGGACTGGATAAAGGCGTGCTGTTCAGAAAAGATGACGGATCAGTTTGGATTAACCTTAACGATGAAGGGCTTGATGAAAAACTGTTGCTGCGCAGCGACGGCACTTCGGTATATATGACCCAGGACCTGGGTACAGCCCAGCTCAGGGCGGATGATTATGGTGCCGGTAAACTGATTTATGTGGTAGGGAATGAGCAGAATTATCATTTTGAAGTATTGAAACTGATTCTGAAAAAACTTGGCCGTCCCTGGGCTGACGGGATTTACCATCTTTCCTATGGCATGGTTGAGTTGCCGGAAGGCAAAATGAAGTCGCGCGAAGGTACGGTGGTAGATGCTGATGACCTGATGGATGAAATGATTGCCACTGCGCGGGCCATGACCGAGGAACTAGGGAAAATAGAAGATTTTGAAAGCGAGGAGGCCGAATCACTCTACCGCATGGTGGGCCTGGGAGCACTTAAATACTTTATCCTTAAAGTGGATCCCCGGAAAAATATGACTTTCAATCCCAGGGAGAGTATTGACTTCAACGGGAATACCGGCCCATTTATCCAGTATACCCATGCCAGAATCAGGTCTGTGCTTCGCAAGGCAGCTACTCAGGTTATATTCGAAGGCCAGGCCAATCTGAACCAAAAGGAGGCTGACCTGATTATACTCCTGAGTCAGTTCCCTATGGCTGTCCAACAGGCAGGCGCAGAACTCAGCCCATCGGTGGTGGCCAATTATATGTTTGATGTGGCAAAGGAGTATAATCAGTTTTATCATGAATTTACCATCCTGAAGGAGGAAGATGCCGGCAGCAGGCAACTCAGACTGGCCCTTTCATTATTGACCGCTCAGGTGATCCGTAACGGGATGAAACTGCTGGGCATTGACGTCCCCGACAGAATGTAAATACTGCCTTCAGGCAATTGATAAACACAGAATGCTTTCAGCGTTAATATCCCTCATCATTTCTGGTGGGGGATTTTTTTGTGGGCGTTCTTACCGTGGAAATGGATTCAGCCGTAAAACCATTCCGGAGTCACACCAGATACGGATTATCTAAAACTAATTGCAGGACTTTTATAAATATACCAAACGGATATACAGTAAGTAAAAATGGCTGCTTCAGGGACGAAAACAGCCATTTAATCAGGGATTGAGGAGGGATGGGTTATCCTTAACCGACAATAAACATGTCAGTAACAGGAATTTACTCATTTATAAGACAACTGAAAACGCTTTTACCCCTATTCTGAATAAAAAAAAACTGCACCGGAAGTCCGGCGCAGTTTTTTGAATTTATTAAAACTTTGTTTATCTGATACTTACCTTACGGGTAACGATTCCCTTTTCAGTATTGATGTTCAGCAGGTAAAGGCCTTGCGCAAGTCCGGTAGTTTCGAAACGGAATTCGTTGGCATTTACAGCAGATTCATAAACCACCTGACCGGCAAAATTCACCAGTCTGATGTTTTCGATCCTGCTGTCGCCGGTGATATTCAGTATTCCGTTTGAAGGATTCGGATACACGCTGAATGAAGCAGCCTCGGGCTTGCTGATGCCTGTGGTAAAGGTAATCTCCACGTCATCGATCATAAATACAAAGCGGTCGTTCGATACGCACTGGATGGCGACATAAACCTCCTGACCTTCATAAGCGGCAAGATCATAGCTTACAAATGTCCATGCATCAGCCGGTGCATCAATGGGGCCTGCAAGGGTGGTGAAACTGCCCGGGTTCATATCGGTGGTTGAAACCTTGATATTATAGGTCTCAAGTCCATACTGATCAGTATAGGATTTAACCCAGAAAGCAAGTGCAGGATCTTCGCCAAGCATAATTTTCGGCGAAATCATCCAGTCGTCATTCACTGCAGGCGGAACAGAGGCAAAGCAGGCTCCGAAACGCAGTCCGCCGTGTGGCTCCATATCTGTCACAACAGGTGTGGTTTGAGCAGGATTAAATGCAATGTATGACATGGGTTCTCCCGTGTGGGGGAAAGTGATGCCTTCAAATCCGTAGGTGTTGCCACCATCTCCGTCAACTGCGGTCCATTCGCCGAAAGTGAGAGAGAAATCTTCCAGATCTTCAAAATCCAGAATAATACCGGTGGTGCTTCCGCCTTCAATAACCGCAACTGCAGCATTTGAGTTTTCCGATTCACCTTCGGCGTAAAGTGCCCTGACATGATATTCATAAGTGCCCGGCTCCAGGTCATTGTCGTCATAGAAAAGTTCAGTAACGGTGGCGGTGTTGATCATTGAGCCGTCGCGGTAAACATTATAACCCAACAGTTCGCGTGAAGCGTGGTTGCGGGCGGGAATAGGCAACTGATTATTGATGGTGTAGCCATTGGTACGTGCTGACAATTCAAGAGCACCTTTCAGCGCAGGGTTGAATGTAGCAGGCGTTGCACTGAGCTCGCGGATTTTTCCATCAGTATACTGTACAACGGCACGGATCAGATAAGCCTCAGTCCATGCTTCCCAGGTGCCGGCGTGATCATAGTCCCATGAGCGGCCATTGTTCAGGGCTTCATCATATCCAACGAAGGTTGTTTCGTTGAGTGAGCCAAATCCAACCACAAAGTCACCGGTAACCATCAGGTTGGCAGCGGTTATATCTATTTCCATCCAGCCTTCTTCAAGGGCATTGGCAGATTCGCTGTAGAGCATTGTGGTAGAAGGGGCAGAGCCTTCCCATCCGTAAACTTCTGCATCAAAGGCGCCATCGCCACCTTCTAAAGTAACGTAATACTTCAGTTTAAGAACCTGACATGGGCCCTGGGGCGACATGTGGGTTGACATGGCATAACCAACATAACTATAGGCGCCGGTAGGCAGTTCATTGTCATAAATCAGTTCTTCGATGGTACCTGTTCCGCCACCCGGAGCGTTCCAGGTAAGGTGAACATCGTTTCCGCTTACGGCAGCCTGCAGATCGGTAGGAGGATCGAGGGGCATTCCGGAAGAGACAATCATATGAACCGGTACATTTACCGTAGCGGTTGTACTGTTGTTGGTGATTACCAGGGTTGCATTGTAGGTATCTGCAGCAAGTCCGGTTGCATCCATTGTTACGGTAACCTCGGTGCTTGTGCCGGCGGCGGTGGTACCTGAGGTTTCAGCAACGCTCAGCCAGCTTGCTGTACCGGGATCAATGGCAATGCTCCAGGTGAGGTCTTCATCACCGTTGTTGGTAATGGTCAGTGTTTCGGTTGCCTGGGCGTCCGGTTGCAGGGTTGCATTGATTTCCATCGGGCTTACGGCAATCTGGGGACCGGTGGCTCCGGCGGCAAGATCGCCGATCATGCGGTACATGCCACCATTGTATTGGTTTTCGTTGAAACCGCCTGCATAACCTACGGTGCTGCTGAAGAAGTCAGCTGCAAGGAATTGTTTGCTTCCGGTTCCGCCGAAAAGGGTCCAGGTAGATCCGCCATCATGACTATAGGAAATACCTGTTGCTCCGGTAGCTGCTCCGGTTGAAACATAGGTATTTTCTGTGCCAGGAACAAAGTTAATGTCATTGGTAAGGAAAGCGCCGGCCGGGGTGATGTTTTCCCAGGTATCACCGCCATCACTGGTACGGCGAACCTGAACAGGGGCGGTAGTCTGAGCCACAATGCCATTCATGGGGTCTTTGAAAGCAATCACATTGATACCACCATTGGCTGCCGCAGTAATATTTGCATTTGAAACCCTCCAGGTAAGTCCTTTGTCGTCAGAGATGAAAACTCTTCCCTTGTTGGTACCGAACAACACGGTATTGCCGGTAACTTCAATACATGATGTCCATCCGCCTTCACCTGAAATCGGAGTGCCGTTGGTAATATTGGCAGCAGGTACTCTTTCCCAGGTAGATCCGCCGTTGCTGGTGGTGTAAATTTCAAAATAACCGTCTTTTACGTCTCCGTGGCACATACCTTCCTGCTCATTCCAGAAATATACGTTGTTTGCAAAAGAAGCAGAACCCTGCAAAGCGCCTGGAAGCTGAGTCCAGGTAGTTCCTCCGTTGGTGGTTTTGTAAATACCGCAGGTGTTGTTCTGGTTGCCGGTGCCATTGTAGAGCGCTACATATGCAACGTTATCACTTATGCCGCAGATGTTTCCGATGCCATAGGTGGTACCTCCCATTATCTGTCCCGTTGTCCAGGTTGCACCACCGTCGGTGGTTCTGGTAAATTCATTGATGGTTGATCCGGTGCCCGAACCGTCATAAGCAGCTGCCCATGCCACGTTCTCATTTACAGCATGAATATAATTAATACCACGCGACGGACTCACGAAACCGCTGTTCTGGATGATCCAGCCAACGGGGTTGTCGCCCGGCATTACGCCAATAATAGCCCTGTTGTCGTCATTGAAGTTATTGCCCCCGGGATTCAGTGATCCGATGGCAAAATAACCATTGTAGGATCCCGACCATCCCCAGTTGAAGTGGAATTTGTTATCGCTCATGCGATAGCCGTCGCAGATCCATGCGTGGCCGCCGCTGGCGGTGCTCGATCCTGCATAATAAACAGGACGGGCGGCATCAAGTTCTGTGCGGAGCAGGGTGTACCAGTCAGCCATCAGCGGATAATCAGTTTTGCTTTTTAGCTCGGCAGTGGGTGCGAAGTTAAAATAGTTGACCAATGCGAAAGGAACGTCTTCGCTGAAGGCTCCTGAACCATCGGCACCATACTGCATATTTACCGATACCCCCGCATGATACATAAGGGTTGCAACTGCAGCGTTGGCCGTAGTTACATTGTTTGGCATCGCAGCATAATTGTAGGTAGCAGCTCCAAAGTCAGCTGACTGTATGCCATAGGTAGGATGCATATAACTGTGATATCCAATTCCCGAGGTCGGGAAATTGTGGTATTTCATCAACACCGACATGGTAGTGGCAACGCAGCCTGTCCATGCCCTGCCGCAGGAGCCGAAACCGGCGCCCGGCTCAACCGGACAAAGCGCGTTATAATAGCATCCCTGATCCCAGGTGGTGGTAACCAGCGGTGTTACATCCATAATTTCACGCTCCATGTTATTATTCAGGATATTGTCCCAAACGGGGCGGGTGGCAGAATTGTCCATACGTGAAGTCGCAAGGGTTGCAATCTCGCGGCTGTAATTTTCAATCCATGCCTGTGCAGCCGGATTGTAGACTTCTGCATCAAGGGTTCCGCTGTGCGAATAGCCCAGAACGGGAATAGATGCATCGTCGGCTGCTACCATCACAAAACCTCCTGAAGTGAAAGTAAAGGTGTAGATGGTGGTGATGCCGTCAGTGGCATTTTCAAGGGTTCCGCTTACCGAATAATCAGTAATTGAAGCCGGAGCATTATGAACATAGTAGTTCACTGCTACCTGCTCAGCTGTTTTTTTGTCAACCGGGTTGGCAGAAACTGCCAATGTTAACAATGCCAGCGCAAGGGTAAAGATTCTCTTCATTTTTGAATGAAAATTTAGTGAATGAAAAATTGATTGAAATGAAATTTCAGCAGTCAATTCATGCTAATGCATAAAGGATTCCAAAGATTGGACGGACAAATATAAGATTTAATCAATAAGATATGCTTTTAAGGGCAGGAAAATCATGAAACATTTATGAACACTATTCTGCAATGCCTGTCAGCAAATCCACAAGTTCAGCGGGAGATGGGATGATCAGGTCCGGATTTTCGGCCTCAATCTCTCCCCGCGAACCGTATCCATATAAAACCCCGGCGGAGGAGATACCTGTCAGTTTTGCACCTCTGATATCATGGTAACGGTCGCCGATCATTATTATCTCTTTTCCGGGCAGTATGCCGTGTTTCTGAAGGGTGTAGGTGATCAGTTCCGCCTTGTCGCTGCGATTGCCGTTGATTTCGCAGCCCGAAACCATTTCAAGGAATCTGCTCAAGCCTGCTTTTTCCACAATCTTTGACGCGTATATCCCGGCTTTTGAGGTCACCAGGCTCACGCTCAGTCCCATGGATACAAGCTTTTCCAGCGCACCGGGGATGCCCGGGTATACTGTAAATAAATTCATTCCTTCGCGCCCGTAAAATTCACGGTAAATCGCTGTGGCTTCTTCTGCTTTATGGTCGCTGAAGCCAAATAAAGTTTTGAAAGACTGCCGCAAGGGCGGACCGATGAATGGATTCAACTCCTCTTCGCTGCAGGGAGCGGGAATCCCCATTTCCATGAGTGTGTGTAAAACTGATCTGAAAATGCCGGGTTTCGAGTCGATCAAAGTACCGTCAAGGTCGAAAAAAAGGTGTGTGTACATTGTATTATCTGGTCAGTTAGTGGTGAAAAAATCTGTATTGAATGATAGTCTTACATAAAAAGCAGGAAATGTTCTAAGAACCATCCATTTGATTTCAGCTATTTTAACATCCCGAAAGATTAACAGATTATTTGATTCAGGCAAAATCAGTACCGGACTGGAAACGGGTTATGACCATTTAAACCGCAGGTTGACGAATCCGTATGATTTTTGCCGGTGAAATTAAATATTTGGCTGCGAAAGCCACACCTTTTATTGAAAAAAAAGGCCGGTCCGTAATGAACCGGCCAATGACGTTTTAACAAGCACTGTTTACAGCAGGCCGCCGTTTTTGTATATCTGCAACTGTGCATCATAAAATTTATTGATGCGGGTGGACTTGCCTTTACTCAAATTGGTGAGATCGCCGGTGGTGAAGTTAACACGGATTACATCACCTGTTTCCATTGAGGTTTCTTCGAGCATCCCTTCTGCATAGGTAAGAATCGGAAGGGCGGCATTGATGGCGTTTCTTTCATAGATGGCTCCGTATGATTCAGCAATGATACACTGAACACCCAGCGCCTTAAAACAGTCAACTGCCTGCTGGCGTGAACTTCCGGCTCCGAAGTTTTTGGTAGTAACCACGATATCCCCGGGCCGCGCCTTTTTGGCAAAATCCTCATAACCTTTCAGATTGTCGAAAGTGTACTGACCCATTTCATTTATGTCGGTAATGGCCAGGTAGCGGTTGTGGAAGATCATATCTGTGTCGATATCGTCTTTACGGATAACCCAGACACGGCCTTCAACAGTGGTTTTTACCTCTGCGGGGACCTTTTTTTCTTTAACGGTCGTTTGTGTGGCGCCCTCGGTTTTGGTGAATACGGCAGGTTGCTCCGGGATATTCATCGGGTCGGTGATGTATCCTGCCACTGCTGATGCAGCCACTGTTGCCGGGGATGCAAGGTATACATATCCTTTGCCCTGCTTACCTGCAAAATTCCGGTTTCCGGTGCTGATGGTCACCTCTTCCGGTCCGTTCTGCCCGACCTGCCCGGCTGCGCAACCTGCGCAACCTGCGTTAGAAACCAGCGCCCCGGCATCCTTGAAGATTTTGATCAACCCCTCATTCAGCGCCTGTTGCCAGATTTCGTCGGTTGAAGGGACAATTTTAAGGACAACGCCGGGTGCAACTTTACGGCCTTTCAGGATTTCCGCGGTAATCCTGAGGTCCTCAATACGTCCGTTGGTACAGCTTCCGATAAAAGCGGAATCGATTTTCTTTTTCATTACCGATTCCAGCGGGGCATTGTCGTGGGGATGGCCGGGATTGGCCACCATGGGTACAAACCTGCTGATGTCGATATCAAAAGTTTTGGTATAAACAGCATCACCGTCGGCCACAACCGGGGTATAGCGCTTGCCGGTCAATGCCTGCAAGGCGTCAAGTACTTTTTCGTTGGGTGTAAACAGAATGATGATGGCGCCCATCTCCGTGGCCATGGACGAAATGGTAATCCTTTCATCAAGGGTCAGCGCTTCAACGGCATCCCCATAAACTTCCACGCTGTATCCCAGCAGTTTGTTTGCCCCGAAGACCGACAGCAGATTGAGCACAATATCCTTTGCAGTGACATTGGCAGGGAGTTTCCCGTTCAGGTTGAGTTTCACCGATTCAGGAACCTTAAACCAAACAGCCCCTTTGGCCCAGGCAGCGGCAATGTCCTGATCGCCCATTCCTTGTCCGAAAGCACCGATTGCTCCCATAATATTTGCATGGGAGTCGGTGGAAACAAAGGTTGATCCCGGAAAGACAAATCCCTTGTCGATGGCGAGATGGGTTCCGATGCCTGCATCTACATCATAAACAGGGATATCGTGCTGCCTGGCATACATTCGGCAGAACTGCTGATTGGCCGCATATTTCTGGTCGGAACCGCCGGGGTTGCAATCGAAGGTGAAAACGGTATGTCTGGGATCTGCAACCGAAAGGCCGTTGTCAAGCAGGTTTTTTACCACATTGGCGCCGCCGAAGTCACGTGCGGCCCGGGTATCGATAAACACGTCAATGATATCTCCCGGTTTTACGGTTTCCTGATCCGAATGACTGGCCAGGATTTTTTCAATAATTGTCATGATGCTTATTGTTTTTCAGATTTTTAATCGTTCACGGAAGGGTTCGAAAGTCATAAAATCGGCATGATGAACCACATAGGCTTCCACGGAACGTTTTACCATGTTTCCTTCGCCGGCATGGGTGGCGATGATATGACAAACTGCTGCCGGTACGCCGCACATTTCGGCCAGTGAAACGCCTGAAAAGGGATGGCGGAGGTATTTTCCATAACTGCCCTGAACCGATTTTCCGTCTTTCATTTCATACTCAAGCAGTTTTCCAACGTCTGCCAGGATGGCGCCTGCGATCAGCACATCCATATCTACCGGCAGGTCATTTCTGAAGAAAAGGTTCATCTGGTTTCCGCAATCTTTGGCGATATGAACCACCGCGCGTTTGTGATCCATAAAGGTAACCTTCAGATCAGGCCCGGCCAGAAGGGTGAACGGAATGCTGTTCAGGTCGGCCGGGGTGAGCACACTTTTCTGAAGCGCCAGCGCCCAGGTATTGGTGGTGGTTTCACGCAGCGCGGCATCTTTGATCCATTCCAGTTCGGGCCAAAGTTCCTGCGCCTGTTTGATAAATTCAGGGTTGATCTCAGGGGTCATAGCTGTTTCTTTTTTTTATGAATAAACTCCCCTTTGCCTTTATAAAACAAAGGGGAGTATCAGTGAATTAATTTCAGTCGTCGTTTACTTCAGTTTTGCTATGATAGCGTCAGCCATCTGACGGGTTGAAGCAGCTCCCTGATTTACAACATCCGGCGTTCCGCGGAGCTTGAGCATATCGTATGCCCGCACTTCACCTTCAGCAACCACTTCCATTACAGCCTTGCGGATGCGGCCGGCAGTTTCATCTTCATTCAGGTGCTCAAGCATCATTACGGCCGAAAGTATCATGGCAACCGGGTTTACAATGCTGGTTTCGTAATCAGCATATTTAGGTGCGGATCCATGGGTCGGCTCAAATACGCCGATTCCGTTTTCGGGATTGAACTGGGCGCTGGTAGCGAACCCGAGACCCCCGATCAGACCGGCAAAGGCATCGGATACAATATCGCCGAACATATTACCGGCCACAATTACGTTATAATTCTCGGGATTTTTGGTCAGCCACATCATCATGGCATCGATATTCACATCTTCTACCCTGATGCCCGGGTATTCGGCCTTGCTCATCTCCTGAGCTATCTTAAGCATCATGCCAGAGGTTTCGCGGATTACGTTTGGCTTTTCGCACACAGTAATTTTATCGAAACCGCGTTTTTTGGCATATTCGAAAGCCGCTTTCACAATACGTGAAGTGTATTTTTTTGTGAAGATGCGGGTGGATACTGCCAGCTCGGGACGGGGACACCAGGCGAAATTATCTTTGAATTTCGGATGGGTCATCAATGCGTCATATACCTGGTCGCCCGGATTGGTCCATTCTACTCCGCCGTAAAGACCTTCGGTATTCTGACGGAAAATCATCACATCCACCACCGGTTCTTCCGGATTGCCATCCTTGCCGCGGCGGATAAAGTTGAGCGGGTTACCCGGCAACGTCTGGCAGGGGCGCATACAGATATCAAGGTCGAACTTCTGGCGCATGCTTACGATCGGACTGTAATAAGTAAAACCTTTGCCCTGAAGTTCGGGAGCGAGCTCTGCCGCGGCCTTGTCCTTGGGTTTTGAAGTGATGGCTCCGAAGAGGGCAATTTTGTGCTTTTTCAGAAGCTCAATGGTGCGGTCGGGCAAGGGATTGCCTTCTTTGCACCAGAATTCCCAGCCTATGTCGCCATGAACATACTCTGCGTCAAATCCCGCGGCTTCAAGCACCCTGATGGTTTCTTCGAGTACAACTTTTCCAATGCCATCACCAGGCAAGGTTACAATAGTTCTTTTTGCCATTTCTTATAATTTTTAGTTGTGATTTGGTTCCGATCAACGTGTCAAAAATATGGAACAAAACTAAAATGGCAAGTAATACATAGAAATAATTTTAAGCTGATTTCTTGCATGTATATTTAATAATCTATACATGTCATATACTGGTTAAAAGCCTCTTAATCAATGCCTGACTGATGCCCGGGTATGCCGGATTTTGACTTTCTGCCTGATTTTTTCAATTATCATCATAGTATATTACAGGGTAATGTTCGTTTTATGGATTGGCTATCTGACAATTGAAGTACATTTTTTACGGGTGAGTCAGGTTTTGTTTCCTGTCAGGAGATTCGAAAGCTCAAATTAACAACGGAACTCTGCTTAAGACTTTAAGCCGGAAGGTCTTAACCAGTTTAGTATTATCGGATTCTTCACCATTCCGGTATGTTTCCGGAAGGGCAGATGTTTTGCCTGACCTTATAATTTGGGATACTTTCGTAAATTTGCGGGCTGAAGCCGGATAAATTCCTGAAATGAACCTGTCATCTTACCTTGAGCATCCTGTTTTTAAGGCTGTAGCCGGAGCTGCTGCTGAATTGGGTGTGCCCGCCTATGTAATCGGCGGGTATGTCAGGGATATTTTTCTTAAAAGAGCTTCTAAAGATATTGATTTTGTTACGGTAGGCGATGGTATTGCGCTGGCCGGCAAAGTGGCCCATGCCTTCAGGGGGCATCACCCGGTTAGCGTTTTCCGGAATTTCGGAACAGCCATGTTTCATCTTGATGAGATGCAGTTGGAATTTGTCGGGGCCCGCAGGGAATCATATCATCCTGATTCACGGAAACCGGATGTGCTTCCCGGAACATTGGAGGACGATCAGCGAAGACGCGACTTTACCATAAATGCATTGGCGATCAGCCTCAACCATGAGAATTTCGGGGAACTGATCGATCCGTTTAACGGCCTTTCCGACCTGGAAGCCGGGATTATCCGTACACCGCTTGACCCCGGAATAACTTTTTCGGATGATCCGCTGCGCATGATGCGTGCCATCCGTTTTGCCGCCCAGCTGAAATTTACCATCCACCCCGAAACGTTTAAAGCCATATCAGACAACAGGGAGCGCATTTCCATTATCTCCGGAGAACGCATCAGTGAAGAACTCAACAAGATCATCATGACTGTGAAGCCGTCAGACGGATTTCGTTTACTTGATGAATGCGGCTTGCTCACACTGATATTTCCGCAGTTTGTTGCATTGAAAGGCGCTGAAACCGTTGATGGCAAAGGCCATAAGGATAATTTTCATCATACCCTGGAAGTGCTCGACCGCATTGCACCCAACACAGATAATCTTTGGCTGCGATGGGCGGCATTGCTTCATGATATAGGAAAACCGCCCACGCGCCGTTTTGTGCCTGAGCAGGGATGGACATTCCATGGTCACGATGCCAGGGGGGCGCGGATGGTTCCCCAGATATTCCGGCAACTCAGGCTCCCGTTGAATGAGAAGATGAAATATGTGCAAAAGCTGGTAGCGCTGCATCTGAGGCCCATCGGCCTTACTGAGGAAGAAGTTACCGACTCGGCCGTGAGAAGACTGCTTTTTGAAGCTGGTGACGACATTGATGATCTTATGACCCTCTGCGAGGCTGATATTACTTCAAAAAACAGGGAAAAGGTCCTGCGTTTCCTCAAAAACTTTGCAATTGTAAGGAATAAATTACGCGAGATTGAAGAAAAGGACCGCCTGCGCAACTGGCAACCGCCAATTTCGGGGGAGATGATTATGAAGGCTTTTAATTTAAACCCCGGCAGGGAGGTGGGCCTGATAAAAACAGCCATCAGGGAAGCAATACTTGATGGTGTACTCGAAAATGAATATGATAAGGCCTATGATTTTATGCTGGAGGAAGGCAAACGCCTTGGTTTAATTCCTGCAAAAGATAACACCTGAAATTTGGATTTTTTGTTTCAATCAATTAATTTTAACCTCGGTAAACAACACTCAATTTTAAAATTCTGCAATAATGCACGCCTATAGGTTCAGAATGCTTCACGAAGATCAGGAAGACTTCCTCAGGGACTTCGATATACTTGCTTCACAGTCTTTTGCTGACTTTCACCAGATTATCAAGCAATCGGTGGAACTCAGCGGCAACGAACTCGCATCATTTTTTGTTTGTGACCGCAACTGGCGGAAAAAGAAAGAGATCACCCTTATAAACATGCAGGATGATGCCATCTCGCAGCAGGAGGAAGAATATGAAGATGAACGCAGAGGGCCGAAGCCCGGACGTATTCCTATTGCCGAAATGGACAAGGTTCGCATTAAGGATATCATTGATGACCCGCATCAGCGGTTGTTATATGAGTATGACTTCCTGAATCCCAAAACTTTCTATATTGAACTGATGCGGATCCTTGATGCGGATAAAACAGCGGAATATCCCGTATGTGTGAAAAGTACCGGCAAGTTTATTTCTGCTGTAGTCCCCATTCCCCCTTTGGAAGCCGATGGCGAAGATGAAATTGCCCTTTTGAGCGAATTCGACGATGTCCTTGACAATGAGGATGATGATCTTCCGGAGCCTACTTTTGGTCAGGATATCGACTTTAACTGATGCCCGTTTTACCGCCTTCTTGTCTTATTGTGATTGCCGGCCCCACCGCAGTTGGTAAAACGGATGTGGCCATTGCCGTCGCACGCCATTTTGGTTGTGAGATTGTTTCGGCTGATTCCAGGCAGTTCTATCGCGAACTGAAAATAGGCGCTGCGGCCCCGTCAGCGGAACAACTATCGGCGGTTAAGCATCATTTTGTAGGCCATCTTTCCGTTCAGGATGCCTATGATGTTTCGCGTTATGAAAAAGAAGCGCTGGATCTGCTGCAGCGGCTATTCCTGGAGAACAGGTTTGTGCTGCTTACCGGTGGTTCGGGTTTGTACATTCAGGCTGTTTGTGATGGCTTTGATGAATTGCCTGACAGTGATCCGAAGATCAGGGCGGATCTGCGCGACAAACTGGAAAGGGAAGGTTTGGCTTCGCTCAGGGCGCTGCTGCGTCAGTCTGATCCGGCTTATTATGGGCAGGTTGACCCTGCCAACCCAAACAGAATCCTGCGGGCGCTGGAAGTCAGCCTTACAACAGGGAAACCATTCTCATCATTCAGGAAGCGCAACCTTGCCGATCGTCCTTTCAGTACCGTTAAGATCTGCCTGGATCTGCCCCGTGAGGAACTGCATAACCGGATCAATGCCAGGGTGGAAGCAATGATGAAGGCCGGGTTGTTGGAAGAGGCCGGGTCGTTATACCCCAAACGCGCTTTGAATGCACTGAATACGGTCGGATACAAGGAACTTTTTCAATATTTTGATGGTAATTGTACCCTTGAAGTCGCCGTGGAAAAAATTAAAACCAATACCCGCCGGTATGCCCGGCGTCAGCTTACCTGGTTCCGGAAAGATAAGGAAATGGTGTGGAGCCGCCCCGCTGCGGAAGAAGTAATCGGGTGCATATCCGGGAAACTGCAAACCCTTATGGATTAGCAGATTTACCGCAACAGACGAATCCGGAATGTTTCTTCGTAATAGACGAAATACCAGTACAACCTGCGATTGATCTCAATGCCATAATCGGTGGTGGGATTCCAGTTGATATAGGAGCCGATAATCCGGTTGTAACGGCCGCGCATGAAGTAATCATTCCAGTTGTTTACGCCGATGTTATTCATGGTCCGGTAGTAATCATTGCTCCGGTCAAATGAAGGGGAAAACCTGAGCCGGTACCAGCGCTCAAAATCAGGATCAATGATGGTGATCTCATACCCGGAAGTGTCGATGGCGGGGCTGCCGGAGGCCGGCTGCCGGCCTGCAATTTCTTTCTGCTGCGAACATGCCCAGCCTGTCAATACAAGCAGCAACAGAAATGCTGATTTTTTCATGGTGCTCCAATTTAATCTGTCCGTCAATTAACTGAATGCCAGAGATGAAGCACCAAAAGTTGTGCCAAAATTCAATGCTGATGCCAGGAAACAGTAAGACTATTCTTACGGGGTCTTTCCCTTTTTGTGATGAAAGACCCGGGCCGTAAAATAGCCCACGAAGAACACAATTGCGATCAGTATAACCAGCGGTAATTCAAATGCGAAAAACAACAGTTTTACTTTCACGCTGTCCAGGTTCTGAAATGAGAAGATCAGCAGGATGATAATCACGCTGATATTGATGATCTGTTTAACGGTTATATTTTTCATACCCAATTGTTGTTTTGTGCCTGAAATCAGTTTGTTCTGTCTATGGCAGGAGAAGATGACCGGCTCAACCACTTTCTGTATGACAAGTTCCGGTATCTGTAACTTACCGGCATCTGAGGTTGATCTCCGTTGCCGGGATTTTTTCTTTTCCGTCCTAAACGATCCGTCTTTTGATCAGCTCCGGTCCTTCGCTCCCAATGGTAACATGGCTTAAGTCAGCACATCAGAAGAAGGGAAGATTATCTTCAATGGTGATGCCAAATACGATGGAAGAAATGTTTTTCTTCCCGTTCCGCTCTTATTGAAAGTAATGGTTCCGATGTTGTTCGGTTGGACAAGGTAAATATAAGGATTTTTGAAAGACTCACCGGAACAATCTGATAAAATGATATGCTTTTCTTCCGGTGCAGGCTAAGACCAGGGTCCGGATAAAGAAGCAAGGAGTTGTTATTGCTGTAAAAAGGGATACAGCGTATCAATCCAGCGATCTTCGGTAATGAAGAAAGACCCGAACGATGCCCATTTGTTCAGCAGCCCGGCCGATTTCATCTGTTCTGCATCCATTCCCTGCGACCTGGCTTTTTGCAATACTTCCAGTGTCTCGCTGAGGTTGTTGAGCCAGTTTTTATATTCGGTTTTAGAGAAAACAGGTCCATGTCCGCCCGAAAAGATTGTATTGTCAGGAAAATTATTGAGGATCCAGTCGACATTCTTCAGGTATGTCAATGGGTTTCCTCCATTGGAAACATCAACATAAGGAAAATAGCCGGCAAAAAGCAGATCTCCGACTACCAGTACCCCTGCTGCCGGGAAGTAAACCAGCAGATCTCCTCCGGTATGCCCGCCCGGCAGGTGCGTAATTTCAATGGTTTCATTATTGAAATCAAGCGTCATGGTACCTTTTATAGTGATATCGGGCCGGGCGTGAACCGGTGGCGCCGGAAAGGTTGTTTCGCCCCTTACCTGATCCTTGCTCAGATATTCTTTTACGGTAGGATGCGCGATGATGTGCGCCCCTTTTCCCAGGACGGCATTGCCGCCTGTGTGATCGCCGTGCAGGTGGGTGTTGATGAGAAACCGGATTTCCTTGTCTGATAATTCTCTTATAGCTTCTTTTACTTCCGCTGCAGTTCTGTCGTAGGCGGCGTCAATCAGCAGTAATCCATCAGGTCCGGTCTGTAAAGCTACTGAAACGCGGTTGTCGACAAACAGGCGGTAAATGCCCGGAGCCAGTTCAGTGGCGATAACCTCTGTTTTCACGGTTTCGGATTGTGCAAAAACGGCTCCCGTCAGGAGCGACAGCAATAATGCAAATACAATGTTTTTCATAACAGTCTGGATAAACTTTCAGGATTTGCTGATCAGTTGAATTTATGAATATAACCAAAAGAAACCGGGAATGTTTTCGTGTTAGGTTCATTCTGATTAATTCCGGTATGGCTCCGAATGTATGAAATACAACAGGCTGATGATGCCGGCCTATTTATTGTCAAAGGGATAACCGGATTCAAATATGGGGAATCTGTGATTTTGGAAGGAAAATGACAATCGTCGGAAAAAGTCAGGGCTAAGCACTTGTTTTAATGCGTGCATGCCCTGCAAGCGCAGTAGTATGGTGTATATTGGTATGCCAGACGCAAGCGGGTTATGGGTAAATGGTTATTCATTGTACTCAGCCATATTGCCTTTGGATCGCTGCTTTTTGCCAGCCAGCAACCGGAGTCGTTCTAAAATAAGATCTTTGTACTTAATCTGCAGAAAATGACGTTCATTTTCAAGCATATGATATTCTACGTAAGGTGAGTTGATCAGTCTTTCCCTGGCAAATTTCACATTTTCCGGAAGGATCAGTCTGTCTCTTGTTCCCTGGAACATGATCACGGGAGCCTTGATTTCAGGCCAGAGGGGCAGCATTTCGGCAAGCGATTCGTAATGTGAAAGTTTTTCATCATTGGCAACCATGATTTTGGGCGGAAGTATCCTGCGGAAAAACCTGTGCCTGATCAGATAACTGATGTCGTAAGTGGTTTCCAGACCAGGAGCGAGCGAAGCGGATACGAGAACCACCCCGTCGACCTTTCCGGGCTTTTGCATGGCCATCTTGGCCGCAACGGTTCCGCCGTATGAAGATCCGATAATGTAAAGCGGAGATGGAAAACCTTCTTTTTCGAGAATTTTCCACATCGCCCTGGCCTGCCTTCGCACCGACACTTCTGATTTTCCGGCATCCGATAATCCATAGCCGGGTCTGTCAGCTGCGATGATATTAGCCCATCCTGCAAGACTTGTGTCCTGATAATAAGTATTGTACACAGTCATGTCGCTGGGCGATCCGTGCAGGAAAAAAAGGGTGGGGAAGGAGTCGTTCCGGTGCAGGTGCATATATCCCAGATTCCGGTCGTCAAATTTCAGCTTGTTAAAGCGCTTTTCCTGAAATGGAAAATTGTGTGAACCCGCTGTCTGACGGGTCTGCATGCAGGCGGTAAAACCCAGGAATGTGAAAAGTGAAAGTAGTAAAAGAGATTTGATGGTTTTGTTACGCATAAACATGACAAATTGAGAAATATAACAAAGATCGTGAGATTAAAGTTTAATTGCTGACAAAATATCTTTGTAAGGTGCTCATTCGAGCTGGTTTGCAGGCATTTTTCAAACGGTTAAATCATTTACTGATGTGGTATTTGTTTGTGTGTTGCGAAGCGCTTCGGCCTGTTCAACCGATTTTGCCAGGTCATTTATAAATCTGACCATAGGACCACCGTCAATTACATCATGATCAAGCAAAACAGTGACATTAAGCATATCACGGATAACCACTTCATTGTTCACAACCACTGCTTTTTGAATTACGGAACCAATACCAAACGTAACAGGATGAACCGAAACGGGAATAAACCAACCGCTGATTTTTCCTGTCATGCCGAGAGAAGTTACGGAAACATTGCCCATTTTGCTGAAGGCGGAAAAGGGACGGTTCAGTATAGTCTGCCACACCAGCCGTCTGAGAAATCCCGGTAATCGGTAATAGATGCCTTCGGTCAGACTTCGTTTCCGGTGAAGCAGGATATCGTTCCCTGACAATTGCTGATTTTTGGCATCTTCAATATCCCGGGTAATCTCAGCTAATGATTTCCCGTTTACTTTTTGAATCAGCAACGGAATCGGAACTTTTTCGCCGTCAATTACTTTTTCTACAAGCATTGAAATATTGATGTCATCAAAACTGATGATCCTGCGCCTGCCAGCCCGAAATGAAGCCGCTTTGCCGTGCTTTGCAAGGGTGATACCGATAGATTTGAGTATCCATGCATTAAAGGATATCATGCTGCCCGCTTTTCTGATTTCCCTGAGCCTTTTCCGGCCTTCGCTTACATCAAACTCCAGCAGGGCACTGACATGATGCTTTTTTTTTCCTGCTGACATCACGTCGAAAGTGGCAATGCGTGATAACGGAAATCTGTGATAAGTATGGCTCGGCTTCATACCGGTTGGTTTAATTGTATTTTGAAATTGCGCGAATCAGGGCGGATAATCACCGTGAAATTATGTTTTCCGATGGATTGGCCATGGTTCTGGTTAATTTCGTGGTGATTTGAAGTTGCTGATTTACCCTGAAAGTTCAATAGTACCTGGGGAAATTACAGGATTAACTGAACATGGCCGGATTCCTGTCAGGGTTCCGGCCATGCGCAGTTTGAAGATTAACTATTAATGTCAATGGCCGTTACTTCAGATAGGTGTCGAGCCAATTGAAGAATTCTCTTTGCCAGAGGATTGAATTTTGAGGTTTAAGCACAAAGTGCGTCTCATTGGGGAAGAACAGAAAGCGACTGGGGATGCCCTGCAGCTGATTGGCATTGAATGCCTGCATGCCTTGTGTATAAGGAATCCGGAAGTCATATCCGCCATGTACTACCAGCATGGGTGTGTCCCAGTTGCCCACAAAGTTGTGCGGTGAAAAGTCATAGCTCTTCGGGCGGGGATTGTCATAGAAGGCGCCCTTGTAGTCGAAATTCACAAAGAACATTTCCTCGGTTTCAAGGTACATGCTTTCAAAATTGAAGATTCCGCAATGCGAGATAAAAGTTTTAAAGCGCTTGTTGTGGTTACCTGCAAGCCAGTATACGGAGAATCCGCCATAACTTGCGCCCACTGCGCCAAGCCTGTTTTCGTCAACCCAGGGCTCTGCGGCAACGGAGTCAATGGCCGTAAGGTAGTCCTTCATATTTTGTCCGCCGTAATCGCCGCTGATCTGATCATTCCACTCCTGTCCGAAAGTAGGCAGGCCCCGGCGGTTAGGCGCTACCACCACATAATCGTTGGCAGCCATCATCTGGAAATTCCAACGGTATGAAAAGAACTGGCTTACAGCGCTTTGTGGTCCGCCCTGGCAATAGAGCAGGGCAGGATATTTTTTACCCGGATCAAAACCGGGAGGTAAAATAACCCATACGAGCATTTTCTTGCCGTCGGTGGTAGTGATCCAGCGTTTTTCCGATTTACCGAGCTTCACATTTTTCAGAATCTGGCGGTTGGTGAAGGTCAGTTGCTCCTCACTGCCGTCGGGCCTGACCCTGAAGACCTCAGTGGGAAGGTCATGACGCATTTTTGTAATAATCAGGTCGTTGCCATCTATGGCATAAGATTGTATGTCGTGATCTCCGCTGGTTAGCCGGGTAATCTTTTTTGAAGCGAGTTCCATTTTGTAAACCTGATAGGTGGCATGAATCCCGCTGATGAAGTAGAGGTATTTTCCGTCGGCACTGAAACTGAACTGGGATGAACTTTGGTCAAACCCTTCGGAAAGGTCCGTATAAACGCGGCTTTTGATGCTTACTGCCTGTCCTGCTTTGGGCTTCAGGTCTTTTTTTAGTTTCTCAAGTGCTTTCGGGTTAAATTCAACCATCATAATGCGGTCTTTGTCGGCTTCAAAGCCGGGTGTAGCCATACTGCGCCAGACCAGTCTGGTGCCATCGGGCGAAAACACCGGATCCTGGTCGTATCCCGGATTGCTTTCACTCAGGTTTTCTGTGGTTTCTGAAGTAAGGTCGTAAAGGTAGATGTCGCTGTTTGTGCTGACCGCATAATCCCTGCCTTTGAGTTTTTTGCAGGTGTATGCCAGCGCTTTGCCGTCGGGCGACCAGGCAATCTGTTCCATTCCTCCGAAAGGAGTCATCGGGCTGTCCCAGGGCTCTCCCGGCATGATATCTTTCCCTTCTCCGGGTTTGCCGTTATTGTATGGCGCGATAAAAATATGACTGTATGCGTAGTCGTGCCAGCTGTCCCAGTGCCGGTACATGAGATCGTCGTATATCAATGCATCGGCGAGGGGGAGGTCGGGATACCTGTCGTGAACATCCTGCTCGATTTTCACATCTTTTGCATAGGCAATATATTGCATATCTGGTGAGTACAAAAAGCCACTGATGCCTCCTTCTATATTGGTAATCTGTTCTTTGTTCTCCCCGTGAGGTCCCATTTCCCATAATTGGACAGAACCTGACTCGGCCGAAAGAAACCCGATTCTTTTTCCATCCGGACGCCAAACGGCATTGAATTCACTGCCGGCGAATTCGGTCAACCGCCGCGGCGACTCTGCATTGGGGTCAAGTTTGTAGATATCACGGTTGCCTTTGTTGGTTGCCGCATCGTACCAGGTAACACCGTATATAATGCTTCCGCCCTGAGGGGCGAGCTGAACATCGCTTAAGCGGCCCAGTTTCCACATGGTTTCTGCCGTAAATCTTTCCTGTGCAAGGCCTGTAAAAGTCATGCCCGCCATTAAAAATGCAGACATGAACAATCGGAAATTTTTCATCTTCTGGATTTATTCGTTTGAAATGCTAAAGTAGGAAAATCCTCATTCAATCGGTCAATGCCGGTGAATATTCCCATCCCGATGGTAAAAAATTGTCCCGAAGACGGAAAATATGTCCTGAAATGGGATGTAGGTTTATAGACATTGTTTATAAATCTATGATAATGAATTGTATAAAATACTGGCGGGGAGTTTGATGTGTATTTAACGTCTGCGTAAATTCAGAACAGAAATCTCTATAGCTTTGCATTGAAAGATAAAACTGTATCAGGCAGATTACCGGATGAAATAAATTGAACCAGCAAGGTCGGAACCTGAAGTATGGGAATCAGAAAATTAATTAAACAGCCACGGCAGGCAAATGGCAATACATTACTGATTTGTATTGATCATAATGGAATCATCAATTCACTGGAGGGGCCGGTGATTCATCTTTTGGGTTATCAGCCTGATTATCTGATGGGTAGAGTTTTCAGAGAGTTTATCCCTGATGAAGATGAGCATAAACTTAACTGCCTGTTTGATAACTGCACCGACCGCAGCGAATTCAGGGTGCGCCGAAGTGATGGAAGCCTGATGTATGCGGATGCCTTTGTTTACGATGTGTTTGACGATGTACACACCCACCTTGGTTATTGCCTGAGAATTTACGATATGACTGCGCGTATGGCACAGATTAACAGCCTTATCGAAAATGAGGAAAAGTTTCTGGCCATTATTGACAATACAAGAGATATCATTTGTATATTCAGGGATCGTAAGATATTGTATATCAATGAAGTTTCGGTGAAAATGCTGGGTTATCCCAGAGAGGAACTTTACAGAAGGGATTATTTTTCTTTGTTTTCGGAAAATGACCGTGAACGTGTTGAAGAGTACGAACTCGTGAATAAGGATAAGCGGGCCGGAAGGTGGAACTTTATTGCCGAGCTGATTACGGCTGAAGGTAAAAAGCTGATCTGCGAGTTTGATATCAAATCAATCCGCTATGGAGGATCTAAAGCCTCCATGGCTGTGATTCATGATATCACTGATTATACGCTTGCCCTTGCGGAGCTTACACAGGCTAAACAGGAGGCTGAGTCAGCGAATCGTATAAAGTCTGATTTCCTTGCGATGATGAGTCATGAGATCAGAACTCCGTTGAATGGAGTGATCGGGATGACGAATTTGTTGTTGAATACCGGCTTGACAGCAGTTCAACGTGATTACGCCGAAAATATCCAGGCTTCCGGTGAGAATCTGATATCAATTATTAACGATATTCTCGACCTGACAAAAATTGATTCAGGCAGAATGGAACTTGAAAGTGAACCTTTTGAATTACAGGCATGTATTGAGGATACCCTCGATCTGCTGGCATATAAAGCCATTGAGAAGCAACTTGATCTGCTTTACTTTATAGAGCATGATGTTCCTGCAGTACTGAAGGGTGATTTACATAGATTGCGGCAGATTTTGTTGAACCTGGTAAGCAATGCCATTAAATTCACCAGTAGCGGTGAGATTTTTATATCTGTTCAGCTATTGGGACAATCAGCAGATGAAGTTGAACTGAAATTTCAGGTCAAGGATACCGGTATAGGCATTGATCCTGATAAAATAGCGCAGCTTTTTGAAGCATTTGTTCAGGCTGACAGCTCTACCACGCGGAAATACGGAGGCACCGGGCTGGGCCTGGCTATTTCGAAGCGTCTGGTAAACCTTATGGGCGGTGAAATATGGGCGGAAAGTGAACCAGGGAAAGGCTCGGATTTCTATTTTACCATAAAAGCAAAAACTTCCCAGGTGGCAAAGCCCAGGCTGAGGGTAAAAGGTAATGTTGTGCAGCTGAAGGATCGCAGAGTGCTGATCGTTGATGACAATCAGACGAATTGCCAGATTCTTAAATTGCATTTTGAAAGCTGGGGAATGAAGCCATTTATCGCTGATTCGGGACAGGCTGCATTGGCAGTGCTCGAAAATGAAAGCGCATTTCACATTGCGGTTCTTGATTACCAGATGCCAGCGATGGATGGTGTTCAACTGGCAAGGAAAATTAGAAGAATGGGCAGGTATGAGAAACTTCCGCTGATTTTATTATCTTCGTCAGGCGATCACGAGCAGCATTCAGCCGGTCTTTTCGATGCCAGGCTTTTAAAACCTGTCAGGATTAAGGGCTTGTTTGATGAGGTGTTGCACATTATGACTGATATAGAAAAAAGAAGAAAAATGGCAGAACCTCAAACCAACCAGATTGATGTAAACATGAGCCAGCGGCTTCCATTGCGCATTTTGGTTGCTGAGGATAATCTGGTGAATCAGAAACTGGCCATTTCCCTGCTCAACCTTATGGGCTACAAGGTAGATGCGGTGCTCAACGGGGCTGAGGTGCTGAAAATAATGAATGAGAAGGAATATGATATTATCCTGATGGACCTTCAGATGCCTGAAATGAACGGTATTGAGGCGACAATCAGGATCAGGGAAATATATCCACCCGAAAAACAGCCCCATATTATTGCCATCACCGCCAATGCAATGCTGGGCGACCGGGAAAAATGCCTTGCAGCCGGAATGGTGGATTATATGTCAAAACCAATCAAGATATATGAATTGCAGGCTGCACTCGAGAAGTGGGGTTCTCTGAAACTGGCCGCCCGCCAGGATTTTTAAAACAACAGTTTAAATTGTTGCAGCTGCTGTACCTTAAGATTGTTGTAATCCGGCCGGCGCTGATCCTTCATAAGTTAATATGAAAAGCTGATACCCGGATTTAGCGCTGAATTTTCATACCTGTAAAACAAAGATCAAAGCCTTAAGTCAATATTAAGGCTTTGATCTTTAATTGTTTCTGAAAGTTTATTACTCCCAGCCGATGACGATTCTGCTGTTTTTCAGGCTGAATTCCGCTTTAATCGTCGGCAGGGGCTTATGCGGAGATTCGAGATATTGGGGGTCTCCCGGTTCGAGCGCGTTGAAAAGATCGGTCAGGTGCGATGTTAGCTTCAGGTTTTTGCCATCCAGCCAGAGTTTAGTCCCATCTGCAAAGCCATGCAGAATAAGTTCCACTTCGCTGAATTTACTGCTGAAGTTTCCTTCTGCTGCTTCCAGGACAATTTCGCGGCGTTGCGGGTCAAAGCGGATCAGGCGGCTGTAATTGTTTCCGTTTTCGTATGCATAAGTTTCACCGTCGTCTTCATAGTAGGTAAATGAATTGAAGGTATTTCCGTTAAAAACATGCAGGAAGAGCGTACTGCCCGGATTTTCGGCTGTACTTAGTACTGACCGCTGCATGGGGATAACAGCGCCACCTTTTGCATACAATGGCAGCCGGTACAGGGGGGCTTCTGCAATGATTTCGTTGTTGCCTTCAAGCCTTTTTCCCGTGTGCAGGTCGTACCATTCGCCTTCCGGAAGGTATACCCTGACCAGGTCGCGGGTGCTTTCAACGGGCGCTACCAGGATAAAAGGACCGAAAAGGTACTGGTTCTGATATTCAGTCTGGTAAATTTTATTATCGAAAGTGTAGTCGATGGACAGGCTCCGGGCAACCGGCATGCCTGAAAGAACAGCTTCTCTGAAATTACTGTAAAGGTATGGTAGAAGTTTGTAGCGCAGACTGATGTAATTGCGCGAGATGTTTTCAACCACTTCTCCGTATGCCCATGGTTCCGCCTGGCGGGTATCGTAATGGGTATGGCTCCTGAAAAATGGGCTGAATGCCCCGATGCCAATCCAGCGGGCAAAAAGGGCGGGGGAGGCGTCTTTGCTGAAGCCGCCCACGTCAACGCCGGTAAAGGCCACCCCGCTGAGGCCGATGCTGTTTACCAGCCTGCATCCCAGCATCATATGCTCGTCGGTTGCCTGGTTGTCGCCTGTCCACAGGGCGGTATAGCGCTGCAATCCCGAGTAGCCGGCCCGGGTAAGTATCAGCGGCCGGTGGTCGTTCATCAGCTTGCGGGTGCCTTCGTAAGTACTTTTCGACATCAGCAGGCCATATACATTTTTAGCTTCACGGTAAGAGGTCTTCCTGCCTTCCCAGTCGAACTCCACAAGGTGCGGGGTGTAGCCGTTGCCCCAGGAAGCGATTTCATTCATATCGTTCCAGAAGCCTGTAACGCCGTCGTTTACCAGCCCCCTGAACTTTTCGCCCCACCAGGCGCGGGCGGCAGGTTTGGTGAAATCGGGGAAGTGGCACCATCCTGGCCAAACCTGGGCGGTGTAAACGGCTCCGTCGGGATATTTGGCAAACATATCCTTTTGAAGTCCGTCTTCGTAAGCTTCATAACCTTTTTCAACCTTGATGCCGGGATCCACGATCAGCGTGGTATGAATGCCCATTGCTTTCAGATCAGAAAGTAGTTTTGCCGGATTGCTGAAGCGGTCGGGATGCCAGGTGAAGATCTTGTACGCGTCCATGTGATGGATGTCGAGGTAGATCACATCGAGCGGAATCCTGCGGTCGCGGAAGTTCTGCGCGGTGTTCAATACTTCCGTATCAGGGAAATAACTCCAGCGGCATTGCTGGTATCCCAGTGCCCACAGTGGCGGCATGGTCATCCGGCCGGTGAGATGGGTGTATTGCTTAAGGATGCCGGCAACTGAAGGGGCATGCATAAAATAATAATCCATCTCGCCGTCGTCGGCGCTGAATGAACTGAAACGGTCGTTGCTGGCGCCGAAGTTAAAACGGCTGCGGTGGCTGTTGTCCATAAATATCCCGTAAACCAGGCTGTCGTGCGTACCGATGTAAAAAGGTATAGTAACATAAAGGGGATCATCATTGGGGCCGTACCTGGGATTGTCGGTGTTCCAGTTGTCGTAAGCCGAACCCCGGCGATCGAGGTTACCGGTTTTTTCGCCCAGGCCTGTGAAGCGCTCCCCATCAATCAATTGTTTGTAGGTGGTGACTTCAGTGCCTATCCATGATGTTCCGAAAGCCGGGTCGTCAGCATTCAGCATCCTGCCGTCGGGGGTGTAAAAACTGAAGCGTACGGGATTGCGGCTGACGTCGAGCCGCAGCGCCTCCGTACGCACGACAAGCCGGTCCTGTGTTTCCTCCAGCTTATAACCGGCTTTCCCCGGAACAGCAACTACCGCGTATGAGAAGTCCTTCCTGAATTCGTCCTTCACAATTCTTATTCTTATGATACCTGCTTCATACACAGTTAGTTCAGCCTTTCCGAAATCGGTGTTCAGTATCAGTCTTTGCTCTTCTCTGCTGAAGGTGGTGAGATTGCCCAGGCTCCTGCTGAGTGAACCCTGTGAAAATGCCTGACTCATAAGCAATGTAAATAACGTCAGTGTGAGTATTGTTTTCTTCATATATCATTCGTTTTCCAGAACAGGTTTGAAACTGCCTGAGGGTGAAATTCTCCGGGATCGCGCTTATCTGTAATAGACCTTATAGCCCCAGGCCGGAAGTTCTGCCGATTCATCTTTTCTGAATCTGACTTCTTCGCCAGTAAACAGTTCGGTATATTTTCCTTTATGCGCTTTACCGCTGTAGGTGAATGATACAGGTTCCGGACTGAGATTCAGTACTACAAAAACTTTATGGTCATCCTTTTCCCGGATAAATGCAAATACTTTCTCATCCGCGTTCGTGTTGATCCTGAGCCAGTTTCCGCCCCAGGGGCCGTTGTACAGGGCAGGGTTGGTCTTTTTCAGGTTCAGGATGGTTTTGTAAAATCCGGTCATGCTGTAATTGCCCCATTCAACAGGATCTTTTTCGAAAAACTCCAGCCGTTTGTCAAGACCGGCTTCCTGCCCTGTATATACCAGTGGCATTCCGGGTACGGTGGCGGTAAGCACATATAAAGCCTCAACGCCCTCGCCCAGCCTTTCAAATTCGGTTCCGTTCCATGAGTTTTCGTCATGATTCGTAATAAAATACATACGGTAGGCTCCCTCAGGATAAAGGGTGTCATTTTTCTTCAGATAGGTTTCAATATCGTTTGCATTGGCTTCGCCTTTGGCAATCCTGTTTTTGATGTTATGGAATTCCCATCCGTACGTCATGTCGAAAGCGGTATGCAGCCATGGTTTTTCCCCCTCAGCCAGCATAAACACCGGTTTGATTTTGTCAAGCTCCTTCCTGGCATTGTCCCAGAAAGTTGCCGGAACAAGCTCTGCAACATCACAGCGGTATCCGTCAATATCAAACTCCTTCACCCAGTATTTCATGGCTTCGAGCATGTAGCCGCTGGTTTCGTTGAATTCGTAATTGAAAGCTACAACATCTGTCCAATCGTAAGGCGAAATCATATTGCCAACCGAGTCCTTTTTATAATACTCCGGGTTTTCGGTTACCAGGGGATTGTCCCAGGATGAATGGTTGGCAACCCAGTCGATAATCACATACATTTCTGCTTCGTGGGCTTTTTTTACCAGCTGCTTAAAGTCTTCCGGTGTGCCGAATTCAGGATTTACCCCGTAATAGTCTTTGATGGAATAATAGCTGCCGAGGGTGCCTTTGCGGTTAAGTTCTCCGATTGGGTGAATGGGCATCAGCCAGAGGATATCTGTGCCAAGTTCCTTAAGCCGGGGCAACTGGGCCTCAACGGCGGCAAAGGTACCTTCAGGAGAAAACTGCCTTATATTTACTTCGTAAATACTCAGGTTTTTACTCCATTCCGGTTGCTTCACCTGCCCCGGTTCGTTGCCTGAAGCTCCGGATTCTTTTGCCTGTTTACAGGACGTGAGTATGCTTATCTGGGATAAACCCAGAATAATGAAAAGGATTGACTTGCTGATTCTCATGGATTTGAATGTTGGTTTCTTAATCTCAGGTTTATTTGCAAAGATAATTATTATGTTCATCCCCGGGAATTGGTCATCATGCTGACTTTTCAACTGAAATGGTCCTTCTGTGTCAATCTGCGATCCGCTCTGAAGCCGTAAAACTGAAAAAAGCCATTCCTGGTCAGAAACGGCTTTTTTCAGATGGCGTGCTATTGCTCTAATTAATACTGAAGAGGTCGTCTTTCAGTTTTGAATTGATTTTGATGCTGAGTACTTTAAGGTCGATTGTTTGCGGACCCATCTGCTGACTGATGGCAAAGGGGAATTTTACACCGTTCACTTCGCGGTAATCGCCAAAGGTGGCAGTCCCCTGTTCGCTGAGTTCTTTAATTTTTAATCCGGATTTGACATCGAAATACTGGGTTGACTGTTTTCCTGAAGGATAGGTAAGCATGAGGCGATAGGCTTCTGTACCGTCAATTTCTTCAATTCCTTCGAGGGCTAACGTGACTCCGAGTCTGCCGTAATGCAGTTCCTGATTCAACTCGGCTTCCACTTTCATATCTTCAAGTTCATCGCCCTCGAGCACCTTGCTTTCACCGCCCATTGGTGAAACCAGTTTTGCAGTAGTCCCGTCAAATACCATTTTCTGGAAGACCATTTCACCGGCTCCAACCTTCATCATATACTTGTTGGGTGATTTGCGGTAGAAATCAAATCCGATGGTCATACCCTGCATGGTGGTGCTGGCCATCATGGTCATGTCCTTGATCTTATTCATGGCTTTTTCTCCGCCAATTGCGCTGATGTATGACTTCAGCACGGTTTCGGCGGTTACGCCTTCCGGTGCTGGTTTTACCCTGGTGTTCGGATCGTATTCCTTGCCGTTGAAATCATAGTATTGAATGGCTTTGCCATTTGTAAATTTATCCAGTTTGGGCGCTATCTCTGCAGCTTTACCGACTGCAAGGATTACAGTGTTTTCGGGTTTGATATATTTTCCGGCCACATTCCGGATATCCTCAGCCGTGACAGCTGCAAGATTTTTCATGTAGTTGGCATAATAATCTGCCGGAAGGTCGTAACGGGCAGTGCTGATTGCAAAATTCGCAACAGTCTGGGGGCGTTCAAGAGAAAGGGCAAAATTGCCGTTCAGGTAGTTTTTCACAAGGCTGAGCTCATCTTCTGGTACCAGTTCTTCACGAATGCGGCGCATTTCATGGAATACTTCATGGATGGCGCTGTCGGTGACAGAATTTCTGATTTCCGTATTGACATTGAACCTGCCGGTAAGTTTATCTGCATTAAGCTGAGAATAAGCTCCGTATGTGTATGCCTTGTCTTCACGCAGGTTGTTGAACAGTCTGAAGGTTCCGCCTCCCAGGATGGTGTTCATGACGCGGGCCTTGATGGCGTCCTCCGAGCCGGGTTGCAGCTCAACCGGATAGCCGATTCTCAGGGCTGTCTGAACTGCATCGGGACGGTCGACAATGGCGACAACGGTAGATGCCGGAGGAGCGGGTGTTTCAGGTACAAATTGCATCACTTCCGCTTTTTCCCAATTGCCCAAATATTTCTGCATAAGTTCCATTGCCTCGGCCTTGGTGATGTCACCGACAATGGCCATATACCCGATATTGGGTCTGAAAAATGCCTGATAAAAAGACCGGCAGTGGTCTACACTGATGTTTTCAACTGATTTTTCAGTCATAGATTCCCCGTAAGGGTGGGCTGCACCGTAAACCAATTGCTTGCTGATCCTGTCGCTGATTGCTTCCGGATCATTTTCCTGCGCTTTCAGTCCCGAAATGGCCTGGGTCTTCAGCTTGGCAAGTTCCTCTTCTTTAAAGGAAGGATTCATCAGGACATCTGCCATCAGCGTCAGCAATTGATCGTTGTGCTTTTTGAGGGCAGAAGCATAGATTCCGGTAGAGGAAGTGCTCAGGCTAGCGCCTATAAAGTCGATGGCTTCATCCAGTTCATCCTTTGTCAGGTTGGTGGTGCCGGTTCGTAACATTTGTCCGGTAAAATCTGCCATGCCTGCCATGTTGCCTTCAGGAACCGGATTGTAATCAAGAATCAGGGAGTAGGATACTCTCGGAATTTTATGATTCTCAACAACAAACACCTTCAAACCATTGTCCAGTTCAAAGCTTTCGTATTTACCAATATTGATAACCGGGGCCGGAGCGGGTTGTGGTCTTACACTTCTGTCAAGCTTTTCCTTTTCAGCAGATGCTTTTCTGGTTTTAACCTGCTGGCCACTCAGGAACTGGGGTATTGCTGCAAAAGCAACGGCTATGGCAATTATCGTCAGTTTTTTCATTGTATTTCCTCCTTATTGATTACAGGGTTTGTTTTGGTAAATAATAGAGTACAACCCTGTTTTCCTTTGTAAGGTATTGGTTGGCAACCCTTTTGATATCGGCTTTAGTCACTGCCATATAGCGGTCAATCTCTGTATTGATCAGGTTGGCGTCACCGTAATACATGTGATAGTCTGAAAGACTTTCAGCTATACCAGCCATGGTAGAATTCCGGCTGATAAAATCATTTTCAATCTTGTTGCGCAGTTTTTCAAATTCGCGGTCGCTGAGCTCTTCCTGCTGAGTTTTGGCAATCTCTTCATTGATGGCATTTTCAAAGTCGTCGGGAGCAACACCTGAATTTACAATACCGAATACCAGGAACAGACCCGGATCTTCCAGGGCAAAGGGAAAGGCTCCGACAAACATGGCTTTCTGCTGTTTGTCAACAATCGATTTGGTCATACGGGAGCTTTCACCATCGCTCAGCAGCGTGGTAAGCATACTTAATGCATAATAGTCAGGAGTCCCCTTTGCAGGGATGTGATAGGCCTGAACTACCGCCGGCAACTGAATGTTGTCGTAAACGGTATCGCGTACTTCTGCTGTTTTAGCAGGTTCCACGATGTCTGGCCGGTAAATTTCCTTTGTTCCCCTGGGAATGTCACCGAAATATTTCTGAACAAGTTCTTTCGTTGACTCCACATCAATATCACCGGCAATGGAGAGGGTGGCATTGTTGGGGACATAAAATATAGAATGGAATTCCATAAATTCTTCAAGGGTGGCGTTATTGATGGATTCAGCCGATCCGATGGGCATCCAGCGGTAAGGATGTTCTTTAAAAGCGGCACTGAAAGTTTTTTCCATCAGGGTGCCGTAAGGGCGGTTGTCGTACGACTGTTTGCGTTCTTCCTTCACAACGCTGCGCTGGGTTTCGACACCGATGCTGTCGATGCGCAGGTGAAGCAGCCTCTCTGATTCCATCCAGAGGCCGAGTTCAAGTTGATTTGAGGGGAGCAGCAGGTAATAAAAAGTTCTGTCGAAGCTGGTATTTGCATTCAGGCTTGCCCCTGCATTCATGGCAATTTTGTCGAATTCACTCCTGCCGATGTTCTCGCTTCCTTCAAACATCAGGTGTTCGAAGAAATGGGCAAAGCCGGTACGCTCCGGATCTTCGTTTTTCGAACCCACATGATAGGAAATGGTTACGGCAACAATAGGAGTGGAATTGTCCTTGTGAAGGATAACATGCAGGCCGTTACCCAGATCATACTCCGTGAAGTCGATTCGGTTTTGGGCGCCTGCCAGCATAAATGCCATTAAGCCCGCAGCCAACAGTATGGCTTTTCTTGGTGTGTTCATCTGAATGAAATTTGATTTGAAGTGTTATTTGAATAATTCCATGATTGTATTAACGTCAATTTCAGTAAAATCGCTGATGACTTTATGGGCTTCTGTGAGTTCCGCCTTGTGATGTGTTGTCGCCACGCCAATAACTTTCATTTTCGCGTGCAGGGCGGCATCAATTCCTTTCAGCGTGTCTTCAAAAACCAGGCAGTCAGCCGGCGCAGCATCGAGCATCGAAGCCGCCTTCAGAAAAACTTCCGGATCCGGTTTGCCCCGGCTCACCATGGAAGCATCGGCAATCGCCGTGAAAAATTCCTGTATTCCGGTTTCCGCCAGAATAAAGTCAACATTGGCCCTTTCTGCTGATGTGGCTATGGCCATAGGGACTCCGGAGGCTTTCAGGTCATGAAGCAAGTCCTTCAGTCCTGGCAATGGTTGCACATTGTCCCTGTAAAGATACCGGTATATCAGTTCTTTTTCAGCTGCATATACGGCGATTTTTGCGGCAGGTAACTCTTTCTTAAAAATATAGTTCAGGTGATCTGTATTTGATCCGCCAAAAACATTTTCACGGAAATCATCGGCAGTGATGCTTTTGTTATGGCGCGCACAGAATTTCTCCCAGGCCATCAGGTGATACCGGAAATTGTCAACCAGTACCCCGTCCATATCGAAGATTACAGCATTACTCTCTGCCATTACATTTTTACTTCGCGGTTAATATATGTGCTGTAGTCTTTTACCTTTTGCCTGTATTCCTCATTGAAAAGGTGAGATGAAATGATAAAATCCGCGGTTGACCGGTTACAGGCGGTAGGGATATTGTATAACACAGTGATCCGCAACAATGCTTTCACATCTACATCATGCGGCTGAGGTTGCATCGGATCCCAGAAGAAAATCATAAGGTCAATCTCACCATCGACGATCATTGCGCCAAGTTGCTGATCTCCGCCCAGGGGGCCTGATTTCAGCTTAATTACTTCAAAACTGCCGAATTTTTCACTGTCGAGGGCCGACTTAAGCTGCTGCTCAATAAGCTTTCCGGTAGTTCCTGTACAGATAATCTTGTGCTGAAGCAGGGTAACGGCATTGTATTCTACCCATTCTATAAGATCCTGTTTGCGGTTATCGTGCGCTACCAGGGCAATTCTCTTTTTCTTTTCCATGGTCAAAGGAATAAACGGCGAAATTAAGAAAAAGAGCAATGTTGTCTGCTTTTTTTCTCCGGTATGCGTTGCATGGGTCAGGGACTTCCTCATATATTAATTTTTGTATCTTTGCAGCGTTTTTCAGAAGTGAGACACTGAAGACCTAAGTTATTCATTTTAAAGAAGAAACTACATGAACAGAGTAATGGTACTTACCGGTGGCGGCGACTGTCCGGGACTAAATGCGGTAATCCGCGCCATCGTAAAGCGAGCCGCCCGCGAAAAAGACTGGGAAGTTGTGGGTAGTATTGAAGCCTTCAATGGTATTCTGCGTGAACCTACTGAAATTGTTGTGCTTGACGAAAAAGCCGTTTCCGGAATTCACTACCAGGGTGGCACCATCATACAAACTACCAACAAGGGAGGTCCTTTTGCCTGGCCCGTTAAGCAGAAAGACGGTTCATTCATTGCCGTCGACCGCTCCGACGAGATGATCAGAAAGATTCAGTACCTAGGAATTGACGCGGTGATCAATATCGGCGGTGACGGATCTCAGCGGATTTCGCAGGCTTTATTTGAAAAAGGGCTGAATATCATCGGAGTGCCCAAGACCATCGACAATGACCTGTCTGCCACTGATGCAACCTTCGGTTTTCAGACTGCGATTCAGATTGCAACTGAAGCGGTTGATAAACTGGTTACCACTGCTGCCAGCCATAACCGCGTGCAGATTCTGGAAGTGATGGGCCGCAACGCCGGCTGGATCGCGTTGAACGCTGCAGTGGCCGGTGGCGCTGAGATATGCCTGCTGCCTGAGTTTCCCTACGATATCGAAAAAGTAATGGAACGGATTGAGAAACGTTTCGATAAAGGCCGCGGTTTTGTAAATATTGTGATTGCAGAAGGTGCGCGCAACATCAAAGGGGATCTTGTAGCCGAAAAAAGCCAGGAAGTTGGCTATGCCAATGTAAAACTGGGTGGAGTTGGGTTCCGGTTTGAAGAGGAATTGAAAGCCGCCGGTTGTGAGCACAGCATTCGCACAACCGTGCTTGGTCACCTGCAAAGGGGCGGCGTTCCCATTGCCTACGACCGGGTGCTGGCTACCCAATATGGGGTTAAAGCTTTTGAGCTTGTGCTAGCCGGTGAATTCGGCCGTATGGTTTCGTACCGTCATCCCTACATCACTTCCGTTACACTGAAAGAAGCGATTCAGAAGCCTAATCTTGTGGATTCTGATACCGCGCTGATGAAAACCGCCCGTGGCATCGGAATCTGTTTCGGCGATTGATGCCGGGAGAGAAGAGCCCATTAAAACAAATGCCTGAATGACCGTTCGCGGCAGTTCAGGCATTTGCATTTTTTGGTGTTCCGTTGCGCCCCGGGTTAATTTACCAACAGTTTGGCAATGCCACCGGTGGCGCTTTTTACAAGATAAATGCCCGGTTTAAGACTGCTGATATTTATACTGCGGCTTGTAACGGATGGAATTACTTCTCTGCCACACAGATCGTAAACGGAAATGTCCAGTGCTTCTGTCAGGTATAGGCTACCTGTGTTGTTAGGATTCGGAAAAATAATTAGTCCGGGTATATGAATTTCATGGATGCCTACCATGCTGTTGGTGCTTCCGGGTGTCGGATGGTCAAAAAACTTCCATTCCGATGCACCATCGGTCACCCTGCCCATGGATATGTTGGTTGACTGATTGGTGTATGTAATGCCATCGATGAGCGCAAATCCGGACGCTTCATTGTCGAAAATTCCGATCTCTTCATTGTCTTTATCAAGTTTATAGGGGGTGTGCATGCTTCCTTGAGCTGGCTGACCATCGGCCCATATAAGGAGGTAGCCGCCGGCCGCGATGGTGGTATCGGGGAATGCCCATTTTACCGGATTGTCCAGGTTGTCACTCAGGTACTTGTCACCCAGCCACACTGCCTGACCGCCGGCGTTATAGATCTCAATCCAGTCGTCGTACTCACCGTATTCATCTGCGATGGTCGAGCTGTTGCTGGCCATAAACTCATTGATATAGAGCATTAGCGGGTTGAGTGCCGGAATGGTGTACTCAACGGCATCGCAGGGCCGGGAAACGGTAACCTGATTGTTGTCAGTCGCTCTTATTCTGAACTCCAGCAATGTGCTGGCATCCATCCCGCTGAGTGTAGCGATGAACGTTCCGCCGCCGGATGTGGTTTTATTGATCAGTCCGTTTTCAGTCATGGTCTTTTGCTGCCAGTCGCCACCATTTATCCTGTACTCGAGCGTCACAGAATTCAGGTTTTCGTCTTCCGCAAAGGCAAGGATCCTGCATTCCTGAAAGGGGAGGGGCGCATTGTGCCGGATATATCTGATCATGGGCGGGGCGTTCAAATTCAACGCCTGGTCCAGTGCTGAGGTGTTTCTTGTCTGCAGGTATGGCAGCAGCCCGATAGGCACATGCGCACCGGTTCCTGCTTCAAATGATTGGTTGAACGATGCAATCGTGTATCCATAGTCCAGCGGATAATAGGGGTCGGTTGCCACAAAGGGCTGCAGCCGGTCGCGGATTACAAACAGGTTGTCGAGGAAGTCCTGCCGTGAAGTGACCTGCTGAATGGCCTGCTTCAGGTAATAAGTGAATTGTGCTTTGTAATCCGGTACCTGCATCAGGCGCGTAAAAAGAGGACGAGGTTCGGAAGGATGCGCCCAATTGTATATATTTCTTGTAGCCCATTCAATCCCGAACCAATCGATGCCGAAAGTATTGTCCACATCGTAAGGGATGTATTCAAACAGCCCGGTGGCCGTGTTGTGATAAAGGTAAAAATTGTTTTTATTGTAGATATACCCGTCCCAGTTACCGGTAATTATATCTACAGCCGCTACTTTGAGGTAATCCTGCACATTAAAGACTTTTTCGAGGGCACACGGAAGTTGTTGGAGAGATGTGTTGTTGAGTACATCAATAAAGTGCGCCAGGTCGCTGTAATCATCCGCCTCTTCATTGATTTTAAGTTCATAGGCCCTTCGACCTCCTGATTCAAACTTGTAAAGGTCGGGGTTAGCCCCGCGGTAGGTCAGGTCCGCCGGATAAAGGCATTTGTATAGGTTACCGTCATTATTGCCAAACCATGTTTTTGCAAATTCTTCATCGATGTGCTCAACATTTATATAAAGCCCGTGGTAGTTGCCGTTGATGTATACCTGAACATGGTTGTACCGCGGACCCGCCAGCGAACTTTGCCTGAGGATATCCCAGTAAATGCCCGCCCTGCTCACCGAAGGGTCATTATGCTCCCCGTTCAGGTTCAGTTTTTCAACGCCGTAATATTTTCTTCCGGATATAAAGGTGTTGAAGGAAATTTTAAAAGATTTCTTTTGTGAATACCTTGAGGTGTTGCCCCTGAGTCTGAACCCGATGTCGCGGATGGTGTCGTGCACATTGCCGTTGTCAAAAACGAAAACCGCCCTGAATTCGTGATCCGACTCCACATTGTCATAAATCCAGGTCAGGGTGTCGGGATGGATCAGCACATCGATCCGCGGGACCGTTGATTTGATATATACTTCGCCATCGGCAGGAAATAATGGTTGTCCGTAAAGGTATGTGCAGGCGGTGATCAGAATAAGAAGAGAAGAAAATCTTTTCATTTTTCAGCAATTTACAGGGAAATAGTCCTTCATTTTATGCAAAGGTAGTTTATTCATAGTTGTAAAAGGGTTACAGGCAGCGATGATCAAACCGTATTTTTACCGTATTGATGTAAATTCTGGTATCAATATGAAGATTTGACTCACTCCGGAAATGCAATTTGTTAAAAATTTGTTAAAAATCTTAAATTTTCAACAGCGTAATATCAGATTAACAACCTGTAAAACAATACTATAAGACTCAAGGCGAAATAAAGTGTTTAAGAAAATATAAAAAACATTAAACATTATTTACGCAGACGGGTTTAATTATCGTCTAACAAATTAATTGAAAACTTAAACAAAACCTGATATCATGAAAACAAACTTCTTAAAATTTCGCTTTGCGGTTTTAGCCATTGCGGCTGTAACATTATTTGCTTCCTGCTCTAAAGACGATGATAATCCTGCACCTCCGGCAGAAATGCCAAAAGATATTGTTGAGGTGGCTGTTTCGGATGCCCGCTTTTCCATCCTTGTTGAAGCGGTCTCCAAAGCCAACCTTGTCAGCGCGTTGCAGGGCGACGGTCCCTTTACGGTGTTTGCTCCTACCAATGATGCTTTCAACGCTTTATTTGCCCAGTTGGGCGTAAGCGGCATTGCCGATCTGGATGCAGCGACCCTTACACCGATTCTTCTCAATCACGTAGTTGCCGGTAATATCAAATCTTCGGATATCTCTACCGGATATGTTTCAACACTGAATGCAACCGATCCCGCTCAGTCCGGTGTTCAGGTGTTTGTGGAAAAAGGCAGCGGCGTTATGGTTGACGGCAGCAAGGTGATCATTGCAGATGTAATGGCGTCAAACGGTGTGATTCACGCCATAGACAAGGTGATTCTGCCTGCAAATGTTGTAAACCATGCAATCAATAATTCAAATTTCAGCATTCTGGTGCAGGCCGTTGTCAAGGCCGGGCTTGTGGAAGCACTCAGTGGAACCGGTCCGTTTACGGTTTTCGCACCCACCAATGATGCTTTTAATGCACTCTTTACTGCTCTCGGCGTCTCCGGAATCGATGCACTTACAGCCGAGCAACTCACGCCCATTCTTCTCTATCACGTAGTTCCGGGCAATGTGCGTTCTAACCAGGTGTCCAGCGGCAGTGTGCCCACCCTTAAAGACGGAAGCAATCTGAATGTTAACGTAAGCAATATGGGTGTCAATATCAATGGTTCGGTGAATGTTATCGCCACCGATGTTCAGGGCTCCAATGGTGTGATCCACGTGATTGACGCAGTTTTGGTTCCATAAATTATCTTATGGGATTATGGTGAAAGCCTGCCGGATTTCCGGCGGGCTTTTTAGTTGATAATCATTTCTAAGATCAATTTGCCGGGAGTGTAATTTCCTGACCGTCAATAAACTGCCTGATCACCCCGGATAGCAGTTTATAACCTTTGCCGTTAAGGTGCTCTCCATCAAATGAATAAAGGCTGTCAAGCTTATTCGTCCGTTTACAGAGTGTGTGATAAACATCAATGAATTCAGCATTATTTTCCCCGGCAATAATCCTGATTCTTTCATTTATTCCGGCAATAGAATCATTGCTTATTAAGGTATTGTTTGCGGGGATCATACTCATGCATAGTATTCCTGCATCAGGGCATTTATTCCGGATGGATCTGATAATCTGTTCATAGTATGACGAAATAGTGTCAATTGGCCTTTCAAAAACAAGATCCTTGGGATCCAGCATAAATATAATTTTTGAGGGTGCGGCATCTGTTACCTGATCCACCCTGTTGTATATTCCTATAATATCATCTCCTCCTATTCCCCGGTTTTTTATCAATGGATTTGAAAGCATTTCAGCCCAGTCGCAGTAATCGGCAATGCTGTTGCCTAAAATGATAATTGCGTTTGAATCGGCGGGCATTTCCCTGAATGTGCCGGTCTTCATTTTGTAATAAAAGCTTATATATGAGTTTGTACTGTATGATTGGTGATTGAATCTCATCCTGAGATAGTTTATCCCGCCTTTCTTTTCAAAATGATTTGCAATCACCAGCAGCATGAAGGCATTCATGGCAAGTGAGACCCACAGAAGGACCTTGATTATCCGGTTATTGGATTTGATGTTCATACTGCAGGAGCTTTAAAGATCAACTTCTATCAAAAAACATTACAGATTTAGATGGTAAGTGAAGGGTGAGTATAGCGGTTAATAAGTTCAGATTTCTTTAAAAGTGATCATAGTATTAATCATTATCTCCTTCTGATACTGCTCCTTGGTAAATGGGCAGGTTAATGCAGGGGCTTCTGAAAATTGAGTTTATGATGCTCCCTCAAATATAGTGAATCTCATGGATTTTTGCAAAGATTTTCAGCAAATTCCGCATAGTGACTTTTTATGATATAAAATCCGGAAGCGTTATTATTCGGGGGCTGATGCAGCAGGGAGCCAAACGCTGCAGGATAATATACTATCAGGATGAATAGAGTACTGATAATCCTTATCTTTGCACTGGTTTGTTAAATTTTAAACTTACACATAATCAGCAGACTATGAAAAACAGACATTTTGATGCCGTGATTTTTGATCTGGATGGAGTGATTACAAAAACTGCGCTGGTACACAGTTCGGCATGGAAAAAAATGTTTGACGATTATCTGAAAGAAAGGGAATCGAAAAAGGGCGAAACATTCCGGGAATTTACCCATGCAGGCGATTATCTTCCCTTTGTAGACGGTAAGCCAAGATATAAGGGAGTTCAGGATTTTCTGGCCTCCAGGGGCATAGACATTCCTTTCGGGGACCCTTCGGATACCCATGATATGGAAACCGTTTGCGGGCTGGGTAACCGTAAGGATTATGCATTCAATGAAATACTGAAGCGCGACGGTGTGGGCGTGTATGAAAGTACCGTCAGGCTTATCAATGAACTGAAATCATCGGGAATCAGGGTGGGCGTTGCCTCATCAAGTAAGAATTGTGCTCCGGTACTTGAAGCAGCCGGGCTGTTGCATCTCTTTGAAACCCGTGTTGACGGAGTTGTTTCGGCTGAGTTGAAGCTGAAAGGCAAGCCTGAACCGGATATTTTTACCACTGCCGCGGATAATCTGGGCGTCTCCTATGGCCGGACGGTGATTGTCGAAGATGCCGTTTCGGGTGTGCAGGCAGGTCAGAAAGGCGATTTTGGCCTGGTAATCGGTGTTGCACGTGAGGAAAATGCTGTTGAGTTAAGACGTAACGGGGCGGATGTGGTGGTTGAAGACCTGGAAGCGGTCACCATTGACAGTATAAATGACTGGTTTCTCCACGGACTTGAGGATGACAAATGGTCGGTATCCTACCATGCCTATGAACCGGGTAAAGAGCGCACACGCGAAGCCCTGCTTACGGTGGGCAACGGCTACTTCGGCACCAGGGGGGCCATGGAAGAAACTACTTCGAATCAGGTGAATAATCCGGGTACTTACATCGCGGGTCTCTATAACCGGCTTTCATCAAAAGTTGGCGACCGGATGATCGAAAATGAAGATTTTGTGAATGTTCCCAACTGGCTGCCTGTTACATTTCGTGTCAACGACGGAGAATGGTTTGATTTCAACCGTACGGAATTCCTTGATTTTCATAAGCACCTCGATTTCAGGACGGGTGTTTTTACCAGAAAACTTATTGTCAGGGATGCGGATGGAAAGGTTTCAGAGATCGTTTCAAAGCGCATTGCCAGCATGGCTGATCCTCATGTCGCATCTCTTCAGTATCAGGTCACTCCGTTGAATTATAGTGGTAAGATTACCATCAGGACTGGAATTGACGGCGATATTATCAATAGCAATGTTGAACGTTACAAGCAATTGAACCAGCAGCATCTGAAACCTGTTACCGAAGGTATCGGGGGAGATACACTCTGGGTATGCGTCGAAACCGTGCAATCAGCCATAAAGGTGGCGGAAGCTGCATGCCATAATGTTTTTGTTAACGGAACTCCGGTGAAGGTTTCCGGCAGGCAATTTAAGGGCAGGAGCAGCGCATTTCTTGAATATGAGGTCGGCGCGGATCAGGGAACACCTGTAATGCTTGACAAATATGTGGCCATATTCACTTCCAAACATGACGACGTTAATGACCCGTTGGCTGAAGCTAAGGCTGCCGTTGCAGTGAATCCCGGGTTTGACCATGTTATGGCCCGAAGCAGCATGGCCTGGCGGGAATTATGGGAAAAGACAGATGTTGTGGTTGAAGGCAGCCGTATGGATCAGAAACTGATACGGCTTCACCTGTATCATCTTATGGTGTCAGCATCCCCTCACAATGCACGCATCGACGCAAGTTATACGGCGAGGGGACTGCATGGCGAAGCTTACCGGGGACATATTTTCTGGGATGAGTTGTTCATACTGCCCTTCTACAATATGCATTTGCCTGAAACAGCCAGGGCTACATTGATGTACCGTTACAATCGTTTGCCGAAAGCGCGTGAATATGCTGCTCAGCATGGCTATAAAGGGGCCATGTTTCCCTGGCAAAGCGGAAGTGACGGCAGGGAAGAAACGCAGGTGGTTCATCTGAATCCGTTATCGGGTGAGTGGGGGGATGATTACAGTTCGCTGCAGCGCCATGTCTCACTGGCTATTGCCTATAATGTCTGGGAGTACTATCATACTACAGGGGATCTGGAGTTTCTTAAAAATTACGGGGCGGAGATGTTTCTGGATATCTGCCGGTTCTGGATGGATAAGGCTCGGCTGAATCCTGTAACCGGCCGTTATTCCATATCCGGCGTGATGGGGCCCGATGAGTTTCATGAGCAATACCACGGTTCAACTGAAGGAGGGCTGACCGACAATGCATATACCAACATTATGGTAGTATGGGCCGTTGATAAAGCCTTTGAAATACTCGCACTTGCCGGAGATCATGCTGACGCTGTAAAAGCCGGACTTGGCCTTGACGATCGTGAGCTTGAGGAATGGAAACGGATTTCCAGAAAGCTGAATATCGTTATTTCTCCCGAAGGCATTATTTCGCAATACGACGGCTACTTCGGACTTAAAGAACTTGACTGGAACTATTACCGTCAGAAATACGGTAATATCTACCGGCTGGACCGCATTCTGAAAGCGGAAGGGAAGTCGGCCGATGAGTTTAAGGTTGCCAAACAGGCTGATACCCTGATGACTTTCTATAATCTGGACGAATCGGAAGTAAGCCTGATCCTCGAGGAGTTGGGGTATTCTGTAAACCCCGGCTACCTGAAAAAGAACCTGGATTATTACCTCGCCCGTACGTCACATGGCTCTACCCTGAGCCGGGTGGTTCATGCCCTGCTGGCCAATATGAGCGGCGACCGCCGGCTCAGCTGGGAGTTGTATCAGGATGCGCTCAGCAGCGACTATAACGATATTCAGGGCGGGACAACCGCCGAAGGTATCCATCTGGGTGTTATGGCGGGCACCATTCTTATTGCCATGCATGCCTATGCTGGTCTGAACCTGAGGGGTGACCGGATCAGAATAAATCCAAACCTGCCGGAAGCCTGGAAATCCATTGCTTTTGGATTTGAATTTCAGGGTAACTCACTGAAAATTAAGGTGAATACAGTGTCGGTAGAGGTTGTTGCAAACAAAATCAAATCTGACGAAGTTAAAATCGAGATAAATGGATCCGTGTATACCCTTACCGGCGGTCAGGTTCTTAAAGTTGATTTGAAGTAAGGGGGCGCAACTAACTGAATTAAAAAATAATCAAGATGCTGAATGACATTTTACAGTTGAACAAAAAGCATGAATTTGCTGCCAGAACCATCCTTGAAAAGGTGATGGCTGAAAAATCCGGCAAATATATCATTACCATTTCAGGGGAAGTGGAAACCGGTAAATGCGAAGTAGCCCACATGCTGGGAAAACTTTTGAAGAGAGAAGGAGTAAGGGTGAAGTTGCTTCACATGGACAATTATTACAAAATTCCTCCGCTCGAACGCACAGAATGGCGTAAACGGCATGGATTGGAGAGTGTGGGCTATGATGAGTACGACTGGGAAGTTGTGAGCCGGACCCTGGCCGGGTTTAAAGAAAACAAGCTGACCACCCTGCCGTGTGTCGATTTGTTTACCGGACAGATTGATCAGTTAACCACTAATTTTGCCGGAATAGAGGTGCTGATCATCGAAGGATTGTATTCCGTGAAAATTGAGGAAGCCAACCTGAAAGTATTTATTGAACAAACCTACCGGGACACGATTGAGGAGCAGAAAATGTCGGGGAAAGAGGAGCTGGATGAATTCAGGATGCAGATCCTCGAACGCGAACATCAGGTGGTTCAGTCGCTCAAGCCGCTGGCCGATTTTTACCTCGATTTTGATACGGCCAGCGAGATCTATCATTATTAAGTAATTTTAAAAAAGACTGTTATGTTAGGAGATGTATTACTGATCGGAGAAAAGCATGAGAATGCCGCCAAAGCCATTCTTCCAAAGATTCTGGAAAACCGGAAAAATAAGTATATCATTGCCATTTCCGGAGAATCAGGGTCAGGAAAAACAGAGTTATCGCATGTGATTGCCAAAATGCTCAGGAAAGAGGGTATCTTTTGCAAACCCATTCACATTGATAACTATTACCGCATCCATCCCCTTGAGCGTACCGAATGGCGTAAAAAGCACGGCATCGAAACGGCTGTAGGACTTGGGGAGTACGACTGGGATACCATATACCGGAATATCGATGATTTCAAAAATGACAGGGTTTCAACCATGCCCTGTATCGATCTCGTTACCGAGCAGGTAGATCATCTTACCACCGATTTTAAGGGTATCGAAATGATCATCGTTGACGGATTATATGCCATTCATACAGAGGGCGTTGATCTTGGAATTTTTATCGAACTGACCTATCATGAGACTAAAAAAGCCCAGGTAGTAAGGGGAAAGGAGCCTCAGAACGAATACCGTATGCAGGTGCTGGAACGTGAGCACCAGGTTGTACAATCGTTACGCGAAAAAGCAGATATTTTTATCAATAAGGAATATCAGGTCGTTCCGGCCCGCTAAAAGTGCAAAAAAAAACAGCCTGCCATTTTTTAAAAGGAACAGGAATGGCAGGCTGCTTATTGATGGAATTTACTGATGGTTGTCAGGATCGGGGATTTCTTCTTCCGTAACCCTGTTTGTGCGGTTATACAGCGTGCTCAGATTCCGGAGGGTAATCTCATGTTCTCTGAGCAGTTGTCCGTCAAGGAACCGCCATTGCCAGTTACCTGACAGGGTGCCCGGTACATTCATTCTTCCGTTTGTTCCCAATCCCAGCACATCCTGAAGCGGAACCACCGCAATATCCGATACCGAAGCCCATGCCAGCCGGATCATCTGCCAGTGGATACCGGTACCAATACTTCCAAGGTATTGATGCAGTTTTAGTTTGTCTTCCGCGTCAAGGCTTTCGTACCAACCAACCACCGTGTCATTGTCGTGCGTACCGGTATATACCACGCTGTTTTGCGGATAGAAATGCGGCAGGTATGGATTGGCCTTGCTTTTATCGAAAGCAAACTGCAGGATTTTCATCCCCGGAAGGTTAAATTGTAACCGTACCTCGTCAACATCGGGCGTGATTACTCCCAGGTCTTCGGCAATGATGGGGAGTTTTCCCAGCTTTTTATCAAGGGCCTCGAATAGCTCAACCGCCGGAGCTCCGATCCATTGCCCGTCGATGGCCGTTTCGGCGCCGAAGGGGATGGCCCAGAATGCCACAAGCCCCCTGAAGTGATCGATGCGAATGATATCTGCCAGTTCCAGGTTATGGGCTACCCGTTTGATCCACCAGTCGAAACCGGTTGCTTTCAGATAATCCCATTTAAAGAGAACATTGCCCCACAACTGACCGGTTTCACTGAAAAAATCGGGGGGGACGCCGGCCACCATTTCCGGATTCAGGTCCCCGTCCAGCAAAAATACCTCCGGGTTAGCCCAGGCGTCACTGCTGTCGAATGAAACGTAAAGCGGAATATCGCCGATAATCTGAATGTTTTTTTCGTTGGCGTAAGATTTGAGCTTCATCCATTGGCAGTTGGCAACAAACTGCAGAAATCTGTGGTATCCTGCCCGCTCTTCCAGTTCCTGTCTGGTTTTGTCGAGTGCCGGCTGCTTTCTGAGTCTCAGGTCATCGGGCCATTCATACCAGGGAATTCCCCCCAGGCTTTCTTTGATGGCCATAAACAGGGCATAGTCGTCAAGCCAGTGACTGTGCTTCTCTTTAAAGTCGTTGAAAGCATTTCTGTCGGCATCCGGCGCCGCCTCGCAAAACGCCCGGTAGGCTTTAGTGAAAATCTGCTCGCGTGAGCTGTTCACAAACGCATAATCAACCCTGCCGTTGTTTCTTCGTTTGGCTGCTGAAAGATCATTTTGGCCGATTAACCCCTTATTGACAAAATGTTGAAGGTCAATCAATACCGGGTTCAATGCATAGGCGGAATAGCTCTGATAGGGGGAGTCGCCCGGACCTGTCGGGCCAAGGGGCAACACCTGCCAGAGGTTCTGATGCGCTCTTTCCAGGAAGTCAACAAAATGATAAGCTTCTTCACCAAAGGTACCGATGCCATATTCATTCGGGAGCGAGGTGGGATGCAGCAATATGCCGCCTGATCGTTGGTTGGTCATCATGGTCTTCAGTGTTCGTCTTTAACAAACATTACGGTTGCCGCTGCAATAAACATGGAAATACCGCCGAGTACAATGGCGTAAACGGCTTCACCGCCGAACAGGTCCCGGGTAAAGAAGCCCAGTATACTGGCCGCCAGTATTTGCGGGATAACGATAAAGAAGTTGAAAATGCCCATATACGTTCCCATTTTGTTGGCCGGAAGTGCGCCCGCAAGGATGGCGTAAGGCATGGATAAGATGCTTGCCCAGGCAAATCCGACGCCCACCATGGAAACCAGCAGCAGATTCGGATCTTTGATAAAATAGATTGAGATCAGCCCCAGTCCGCCGGCGACCAGTGCCAACATGTGTGTGAACTTCCGTGAAGTGCGTTTGGCGATGACCGGAAGGAGGAAAGCCACGGCGGCGGCAAATCCGTTATATACGGCGAAGCAGATGCCTACCCAGTCGGCGCCCTTGTTGAAAAGTTCGGATGTGGGATCGGTAGTGCCATAGATATGCTTGGTTACGGCGGCGGTGGTGTATATCCACATCGCGAAAAGCGCGAACCACGAAAAAAACTGGACTACCGCGAGTTGAGCCATTGTTTTCGGCATGCGGTAGAGGTCGTGCATCACCACGGCAATGCCGTTTTTAAGGTTTCCGCTGCGGATGATCAATCCCGAGATCAGCATCATCAGGCCATAAACGCCAAGGCCGGCTGAAAAAATATAAAGTTCGGGGTGGAAGCCGAAGTGGTATATAATGTACGAAAGAACCAGCCCTACACTTATCCAGAGGATGCTCCGGTTGAGGAATACGCGGCTGACCTTACCCGGTTCTGAGATTTCCTCTCCGGGGGTTTCTCCGGTGACCAATCCTTCTGCTTCAGCGTGCGCTTTCAGTTCTTCGGGAGAGTATTCCTTTGTCCGCAAAACGGTCCATAGAACGGCGGCAAAAAAGGCAAATGCTCCCAGGTAGAAGGAGTATTGCACGGAAGGTGGTATTTTGCCTTCGGGCGCAGTATTGGCAATGCCGAACCAGTTAGTCAGGATGTAGGGCAGGGCAGAAGCCACAACAGCCCCGGTACCGATAAAGAAACTCTGCATGGCAAAGCCTTTGGTACGCTGTTCCGAAGGGAGCATGTCACCAACAAAGGCCCTGAAAGGCTCCATGGAAATGTTGATGGAAGCATCCATAATCCAGAGCATGCCGGCGGCAACCCAGAGGGTGGGGGAGTTGGGCATAATGATCAACGCAATGGATGCCAGTATGGCTCCAACCATAAAGAACGGCCGTCTTCTGCCCCAGCGGTTCCATGTATTATCGCTCAGATGGCCGATAATGGGTTGCATAATGAGTCCGGTAACCGGGGCGGCAATCCAGAGGATGGGTATTTCATCCACCTTGGCGCCCAGGGTTTCAAAAATCCGGCTTACATTGGCATTCTGCAGGGCAAATCCGAATTGTATCCCCAGAAATCCAAAACTCATATTCCATATCTGCCAGAAACTGAGGTGCGGCTTTTTACTCATAAAGACGGTTTTAAAATTTAGCGTTAAAAATACGGAAAAAACTTGCTGTACAAACTGAAATGGCCTGCCCGATAATTTTTTCATAGCCGCTGTCTTTATAAACATCAAGTTTTATTATTTTTGCAATGAAATTCCAATGCGGAAGTAGCTCAGTCGGTAGTCTCGTCACCAATGACGAGATCTCAAGCT
>ERZ795053.216-NODE-216-length-73502-cov-8.945090_pt1 | contig 73502 bp, 56 predicted proteins | sample MGYA00375137_ERZ795053 | MGnify/ENA primary metagenome ERZ795053 (study PRJEB30182, sample SAMN05720284) | activated sludge metagenome | isolation source: Anaerobic digester | place: Hong Kong | collected 2014-12-17 ...
AGTGAGCGGATGCCAACTTGTGTTAGCGAGGCAATTAATTTTTGTTCCAGGAGCCGGGCAAAAGGACTGGCGTGCGAGTAGGGGTTCCCATCCAAATTGGCGTACAAGTCGCTATGGGCGTCTAGCTGGAGGACGTGTACAGGCTGGTGGACTGCTGCATATGCTGCCAGCACGGGATAGGATATGGAATGGTCCCCACCAAAACAGAATAAAGCTCCCTCGCTTTCCGATAATTCTTGCTGGACGCGTTCGCGAATCCTTTGGAATGCCTCTTCTCCCTGCAAATGAGCTACCGGAATTTCATCCAGGACCTGATAGTCTTCATGGATCCGTATTGCTCTTCCACCTTCGACATAAACATTGGCGGAACCGGTATGCTCCTGGGCTAAAATCCGGCCCGGCCCTCCGGCAGTACCACGTAGGTAAGAACTATTTACATCATGAGGAATAGGAAGAATCCGGACCATAACATAGTTTGGGCGAACTTATTGAAAAATATATAGATAATGCTGTCTCACCGTGTCTTTCGACCTAATAATAGGGATGATTAGGGTATCTGCACAATGCAGGGATTCTAGATTCGCATACTGACTGTAGGGAACATAGTGGTTGGATGACGTAATGTAGACCAGTTTGGTTCCAGGTAAAGTTAATGCCGGAGGAGGAGGAATGCCATATTGATGTACATCACTTAGGCTCCCCAATGCGGCAAACGGGATATTCTCCTGACGTGATAAATAATAATCATATTGTGCACTCCACCATTTTGAACTACAAATTAGTAATGCATCTTTCATAAAGTCCTTGGATTTGGCGTGCAGTTGTTCCCATCCAAACATATCTTGGGTTATGTCCCCTTTACCTAGGTATTTGGGATTTTTCAATGCAAGCCGATTGGAGAATAACCCAAGATTTAGTTCAGTGATTGCCAAACAAAAAAAGGAAATAAACAAAATCCAGGATGTTGTTATAAGCCCTATTGCTACCTTTTCATGCGGTTTAAATACTGCGGGTATCCCTATTAAAAGGAGAGGGATAAAGGCCGGGCCAGTCCAATGTGGAAGGGTAGGGTTAAAGAGTGAAAAACCAAGGCCAGTTATATAAAGGGGAATACTAAATAGAAGCAAGGCAATCTTTAACGGTCTCCTAACAACTGATTTTGCTCCATGAAATAGGACAGCATACAGTATCAGGCCATAAAGAATCGGATTTTGGTAAAAAACTTCTCCAGCCAACTCTCTACCAAAGAATTCCATGCTTAATGGATGCCCCACAGGGTTTACGCGACGGCTATGGAAAGACCATTGCACAAATTCATGGTCAAGATTCCAAATAATGACCGGCACCAATGAAGCCACTATAATCAAAGCATTTAAGTAAAATGTGCATTGGGTCCACCAAATGCGTTTATATATTAATGAGTATACGAAAAAACCCAGTGTAAAGAATACCATTTGGTATTTGCTTAGAAATCCTAATCCCAATGATAGTCCAATTAGGAAAAAGGAATTTTTAAGTTGATCTGTTTGGTAGATGAGTACAAATGCGTAAAGGAAAATCCAGATAAAGAAAATTAGTGGTCCATCCGGGAGAACCATTGCTCCTGTTAAAAGTGAAAAATAAGGAGAAGCTTGATAAGCGATGGTGATCCAACGTGCTGAATTAGGATCGGTAATCCGGGAGCTTACCTGGTAGCAGAGCAATACATTTACTGTGCCTGTCATGAAAAAGGTCCATCTTAAAACCCATTCTGTTTCGCATTGAAAAATGGTAGAAGAAATCCATTGCCAAATGGCCACCATAAGTGGATGGTCAAAATAACTGATTGAAACTGGATGGAGATAAGTCCAATAATAGGCTTCATCAACACCGAGATCTGTAAAGAGAACCAGCGTTAATCGCATCGCGACGGAGAAGATTGTAATTGCCCAAAAAAAGGATCTCATTCGTTTACCAGGTGATTAAATGAAAGCGTGCAATAGGTTTATTCCACTTCGAGGAAGTTTTGAACTGGCGTTTAACAATTAAAAAAGCGATGGCCACACTTATTATTCCAATAAATATTCCTGCAATTATGTCCTCAAGAAAGTGCAGTGACAAATATACCCTTGAAAATGCCACAGTTATCGTAAAGAATGCATAAAAGGCCTGTAGCCAAGTGCGTGTGGTAAGGGTAGACAAGTACAGGAAAAGTACCGATGCCGTTGTAGCATGTCCAGACGGGAAGGTGTGCGAATGAAATATTCTCACATCAGGTAATAAGTATAAATGCGCTTTACCTATTAAAGCCACAGGTCGGTCAATATCAGGAAAAAGGACCTGCTTGCAAAGAAGAACTAAAATGCTACTAATTAAAAATGCAATGAACAAACCAACAATTGTACGGACATTTACATAAGGGTAAATTAGCAATAGGATTACAACAAGAGATAGTCCATTACCTACAACAGTTATTGAAATAAAAAATTTATCAGCTAAAGGTGTATGCCATTGATTTATTAATAAGTGCAGGTTTCCTTTTTCAGTTGAAGCAGTAATATATAGGCATATGGTTAGCACCAAAGCAATAATCCCCAAGAAGGTTTTATTTTGACGGATAAATAAGTCCACAGTCTTTTTCTCAACACAGCGAACTTAGCGTATTGCTTTTAAGTCAGGATTAAGGATAGATTAATAATTGGCTAAATTTAGGCCATGATCCCGTTAATCACCTGGCCGGATACATCGGTTAAGCGATACCGTCTTCCCAGATGTTTGTAGGTCAGCCGCTCATGATCAATTCCCAGCAATCGCAGCAGCGTGGCATGAAAGTCATGGATGTCTACCGGATTTTCGATGATATTGTAGCCAAAGTCATCGGTTTCGCCATAGACGATCCCCGGTTTGATACCGCCACCGGCAACCCAGATGGAATAGGCCCTGGGATGATGATCACGTCCGTAGTTATTCGCCATCAACGTGCCCTGACAGTAGTTGGTTCGGCCAAACTCACCGCCCCAAATCACCAGTGTCTCATCAAGAAGGCCCCTTTGCTTGAGGTCCCGGATCAAAGCCGCTGTAGGTTGATCAACGTCCTTAGCCTGCATGGGCATTTCCGTAGGCAGGTTTCCATGTTGATCCCAACCCTGGTGGTACAACTGGATGAAACGGACTCCTGCTTCCGAAAGCTTGCGCGCCAGCAAACAGTTGGCGGCATAGGTTCCCGGTACCAATGCATCCGGACCATACATTTGCAGGATGTAGTCCGGCTCTTTTTTGACATCGGTGATCTCCGGCACCGCAGTCTGCATCCGGTAGGCCAGTTCGTATTGTTGGATTTTTGCCTGGATTTCAGGATCTCCAAACTCATCGTACGTCATGTTATTCAGCACATTGAGTTTGTCCAGCATGGATCGGCGACTTTCGCGATTCATTCCTGACGGATCGTTGAGGTATAAAATCGGATCCTCTCCGCTGCTGAACTGCACGCCCTGATGAATGCTATCGAGAAAACCGTTGGTCCATAGTTTGGAATAGACCCCTTGTCCATTGCCCTTGCCTCGGGATAGTAAAACGCAAAATGCGGGCAGGTCTGCATTTTCACTGCCTAGTCCATAACTCAGCCAAGCTCCCATACTGGGGCGGTTGCCTTGTTGTGCACCGGTCTGCATGAATGTCAATGCAGGATCATGGTTAATGGCATCGGTATGCATGGTCTTGATGATGCACAGATCGTCCACGACCTGTGACATATGGGGGAATAATTCACTGACCCATGCTCCGGAGTTGCCATACTGCTGAAATTTGAAGTAGGAGCCTACCAGTGGGAACCGCGTTTGATTGGCTGTCATCCCTGTAAGTCGCTGCCCCTGACGGATGGATTCAGGGAGATCCTCACCGATCATTTTATTCAGCAATGGCTTGTAGTCAAAGGTCTCCAGCTGCGATGGCGCACCATTCTGGAAGAGATAAATCACGCGCTTTGCCTTAGGTGCGAAGTGCGGAATGTCCGCCAACCCCAGACTGCCGAGCGGAGATGCTGCCTGCCGTGCGAGATTTGGCTGCAGGATAGAGCCAAGGGCGATGGTACCCAATCCGGCGCCCATCTGACCCAGAAAATGCCTCCTGGTTACTTGCATCCGGTGTTCAAAAAATGGATTGGACATAAGGCTTAGGTTTTGGTTATGGACTCTTCCATGTTATAAATTGTTTGGATGGCTTCCATCAGGGCAGCAGAACGGACAGGATCGATATTTTCCAAGTGGGGATACTCGCCACTATCCAGAAAGACTTTGGCATCGGCGGGGTTTTGCTGATAATGTTCCTGCTGTTCCTGGTAAATTTCGAGGAGCACCTCCAACTCTTGTTCCCTGGCTTTACGGCACACGATGCGCTGGAAGGCATCCTTTAAGCTGGCTTCAGGGGTTTGTTCGTTTTGTACATACCGTTCGGCCATTACCCGTGAAGCCTCGATGACATGCGGGTCGTTAAGCATAACCAGGGCCTGAAGTGGGGTATTGGTTTTTATGCGCTGGACCTCGCACTGGTCGCGGTTGGACGCATCAAAGGTCAGCATCACCGGCGGAGGCACCGTGCGTTTGATAAATTGATACATGCCGCGGCGGTAAAGCATTTCATCATGGTCTTGTACATAGGTTGCCAGAGGACCTCTGCCGGAGGTAGCTGCCTCCCAAATTCCATCCGGCTGATACGTTTTTACACTCGGACCGCCAATCATATCATTGAGCAGTCCTCCCGAAAAAAGGACCATATCCCGTACAAATTCGGCGGCATAACGGATACGGGGAGCATGCGACAGGTAAATGTTTTCCGGATCCGTAGCTAAGGCTTCCTTGCTGATTTGGGCGGATTGCCGGTAAGTTGCGGACATCACTATTTGTTTGACTAACCGCTTGATATCCCATCCATGGGTACGAAAGTCTACGGCAAGCCAATCCAATAGTTCGGGATGAGTAGGTAGCTCTCCCTGCATGCCAAAATCGCCGCTTGTCTTTACCAGACCCCGGCCGAAATACTGGGACCAGATCCGGTTGACAAATACGCGGGCGGTCAGTGGATTTTCGTCATTAAAGAGCCATTCTGCGAGGCCCAGACGGTTTTTTGGATAAGCTATGGTATCGAAGGGCAAGATTGCCTTCGGGGTAGATACGCCTACTTCGCGGCCGTGGGCACTATAAACACCCCGTTCCAGGATGTAAGTGGGGCGGATGACCGAGGAATCTTTCATTATCATGACCCGAACATCGGCAGCATCCTGTTCATTAATAAAGCTTAATAGGGAATCGCGATCAGCTGCCGTGATGGTCATGTAAGGGGGATCCGCCAGGGAATTGGCTGAAATGTCTCCATAGAGTCCTTTCTCCGGCACCTGATTAAAAAATGCGAAAGTGCCGTAATAACTTTCCATCGATATGGGGTCGTATTTATGGTCGTGGCAATGTGCACATTCATAGGTAAGGGCAAGGAATGCTTTTCCGAAGGTATTGGTGCGGTCCGTCACGTATTCGACGCGGTATTCTTCGTCAATGACACCTCCTTCCTGCGTAATCTTGTGATTGCGGTTAAAACCTGTAGCCAGGATCATTTCTTTGGTGCGCCCGGGCATCAGATCTCCGGCCAATTGCCAGGAAACGAATTGATCGTAAGGGTAATTATCATTGAAGGCATGGATGACCCAGTCGCGCCAGGGCCACATCGTTCTGGGGCCGTCATCCTGGTAACCATGTGAATCGGCATATCGCGCCACATCCAGCCAATGCATAGCCATTTTTTCACCATAATGCGGGTTGGCTAGTAACTGGTCAACAATCTTTTCATAGGCATCCGGAGCGTTGTTGGCTAGAAATGCATCCTGTGTCGCTACATCCGGAGGCAAACCGGTGAGGTCGTAATACACCCTTTTGAGCAGCCGTTCTTTGTCGGCCTGGTCATTGGGTTTTAGCCCGGCCTTTTGCATTTTCGACAAAACAAATTGATCGATCTCGTTTACTGCCCAGGTATTTCCGGGAAGCGTAGGCACTTCCGGCGACACCGGAGGAATAAAGGCCCAGTGAGGTTTGTAGGGAGCACCTTGTTCTATCCAGCGGGTCAGAATGACTTTTTCTTCTTCGGTCAGTGCCAGGTTTGACTCGGGAGGCGGCATCATCTCGGAGCTATCGGTCGTCATGATGCGGTGGTATAATTGTGAGCTCTCCAGACTTCCAGGCACGATGGCGTATTTGCCGGAGTCTTCTGGTAATTCAGCGTAAGCAGCGTCTTTCATGTCCAGCCGTAGTCCGGCTTCGCGCTTGTTGGCATCCGGACCATGGCATTTAAAACATTTGTCAGAAAGGATAGGCCTGACCTGGTAATTGAAATCTATGGCTCCGACAACTAACGGGTTCCTATCCGTATGGCATGCCGTCAGATAAAACAAGATGGCAATGAGGGTAAGTCCAGCAATGAAAGATACCTTACGCATAGTTTAAAGGTAAAGTTTTCACCGGGAAGCAAGCAATAATTTCGTAAGGCAAGTGGGCGTAAAGCTCCATTTTATTGCAATTCGTAGCTGTTTGATATCTTTCAGTTTGATAAATACCGAGAGCTAATGCAAAGATTATTTTTCGTGTCATTATTTGTCTGCTGCCTTAATGGTCTCACTGGCCAGGATCCCTGGATAATTTCAGTTAAACCAGACCCTGGCAACTATTATGGTGTGACAGTAGCCAATGGAATGATCGGCATTGTTTCTTCTCCTGAGCCCTTTCGGGTTAAAGAGGTCGTGCTGGCTGGAGCCTACGATTTGTATGGGCGGGGCCGGGTCAGTAATTTTCTACGCAGCTTCAATTTACTTAATATGGCATTGGCCATAGATGGCCGGGAAATAGCTGCCAACAACGCCACGGAGATGGAGCAAACCCTGAATATGCGCGACGCATCCTTTCGAACTTCGCTTTCCGTGGCGGGCAAGGCCGACATTTCCTATACCTACTATGCACTGAGACAACTGCCTTTCACCGTATTGATGGATGTTGAAGTTCGCCCGCTGAAGGACATTGAACTTTCCGGATCAAGCATCATGGAAGCACCCGACGCACTGCGTGATGTAGAGAATTATTACAATGAGATTGACCGCCCGCATGTGCTGATCAGTTTGTTGACATCGACGGCAAAAAGTCCGACGGGAAAATTATTAATGTGTGCTTCCAATACTTTCCTTTTTGATGAAATCCATGGTGAGGAGCCGCGGGTAATTCATGAAATGTGGGATAATAACCGTCATTTGATGCGGTTCAATAAAAACCTTAAAGCCGGGCAAACTTACCGGTTTTCCATCATCGGCACTTCAATTACTTCCGCACATCATGATGATCCGTTAAATGAGGCGGAACGACTTACCATTTATGCCAAATTGCAGGGGCATGACCGTTTACTCAAGTTGCACGGGGAGGCCTGGGATGACCTTTGGTCCAGTGACATCCAAATCGAAGGCGATCCTCAAAGCCAGCAGGATGTACACAGCATGCTTTACCATTTGTATTCGTTTACCCGTGCCGGTTCTGCTTTATCTCCTTCACCAATGGGGCTTAGTGGTCTTGGCTATAATGGCCATGTGTTCTGGGATACGGAACTGTGGATGTATCCTCCTTTATTGGTGCTTCATCCGGAAATTGCCAGGTCTCTGGTTGAATACCGCTACCAACGATTGGAAGCGGCCCGCCGGAATGCATTTGCAAATGGCTACCAGGGGGCCATGTTTCCCTGGGAAAGCGCTGCGACCGGGGTTGAGGAGACGCCGGTTTGGGCATTGAGCGGGCCCTTTGAACACCACATCACCGGATGTGTGGCTCACGCTGCCTGGCTCTATTATTGTGTCACCCAGGATCAGGAATGGTTGCGCACGAAAGGATGGCCGATTCTGTCAGAGACGGCAGCATTTTGGCTTAGCAGGGTAGAGCGCGATAGTAATGGACAGTACGCTATTAAGAATGTGGTTGCTGCTGACGAGTGGGCAGAAAATGTAGACAATAATGCCTTCACCAATGCCATTGCAATCGCCAATTTGCGTTATGCTGCCAAAGCGGCGAAACTGCTGGGATATCCTATGGATCCGAGGTGGGAGGAGATAGCTTCCAACATTCCTATTTTGAAAATGCCAGATGGTGTTACCAGGGAACATGCCCAGTATCAGGGTGAGGGCATCAAACAAGCTGATGTGAATCTGCTGGCATATCCGCTGCATGAAATAACTGACCCGGAGGACATCCTGCGGGATCTGGAATATTATCAGCAACGTGTTCCTGATGCAGGAACCCCCGCAATGACCCAGGCGGTCTTTGCTACGCTGTATGCCCGGCTAGGAGTAGGGGAGGAAGCATTCAAGTGGTTTCAGGAAGCATATTTGCCAAATCTGAATCCGCCGTTCCGGGTGCTTGCCGAAACCAAAGGTGGAACGAATCCTTATTTTGGGACAGGAGCAGGTGGCGTTCTCCAGGCAGTCCTGATGGGCTTCGGCGGTCTGGAAATAACGGATAAAGGGATCGTACAAATCAAGAGTAAGCTCCCAAGCTCATGGAATAAACTGATTATTACCGGGGTAGGCGTTCAGAAAAAGACATTTTCATCAGTCGGGTCAAATTAACTTAAGGTATTATTGACCGGATATTATCGTTAATTTTTGTTGACGTATCTCCCGGGGATATCGGGCTACCAGGAAGAAAATACCGGAAGCCTGTGCCGGAACCGGCATAAACCATTCTTCGGCTGAAACATTACCTCGCCAAAGCTCTTTTCCGGACTCGTCAACCAGATATATAGACTGCAATTGCTGATGATCCAGATTGGCCGGAATGATATGGATACTTTCTCCATGGGATGGATTGGGGTAAATCTTCCAGTTGCGGGCAAGCAAGTCTTCTCTTGATGCAGTTGCGTTGCCGATGGTAAAGTCACCGCTAATATCTTCGTAGTCGAAAGAGGTATTGTCCTGGACAATGCGTACCTCTGCCTGACTGGTTGTCAGTCCCGGGACAACCCAGGTAAAACTGGTGTCTGTAACAGGCAGGTCTTCTACAATCGTGTTCCATGTAGTACCACCATCGGATGTAAAGTAAAGGTCCCAGTTCTTCTGATCATGCGGGATTTCGATTTCCCAACGGATTAAGACCTGTTCACCCGGCATATACTTTTCTCCTCCTTCCGGATACTTAAGGTGCACATGTCCAAAAGCAGGAACATTTGCCATCAAGCCCAGCAGGGCTGCCAAAAAGCATGATTTTACCATTGGATTTCGTTTAGATAGGGTGATCAACTACTTATTAAACCAGGTTAAACACCGTTAAAGTATGCGAACAAAGGTACGTTTCTCTCTATTAATGACGCGCCAAATAACCCAAAGTCACCTTCATCTCCAGGCTGACAGAGGAAGGTCTTCGAAGTCACCCCGCGATCCCTCCGGCACAAACAGGACCTGAAAACTGACTTTTTCACCCGGCCTGGCCTCGTATTCAAAACCTACCAGGACTGTGCCTGTGTTATCAGCATCGTAATCCGTAGTTGGTTCGGTACTCCAGGTTTGCCATGTTATCGGAATGGGTCCACGGCCTATCAATCGGAGTTTCTTACCCTCTATCTCCAGTTCCGGCCCACTTTGAGTCAGATCTACGTTGCAGCTGGTGAGCATGGTCCAGCGCATGACTGTCACCTGCTCCTTGTTTTGTATTTCATCACGAACCAATACATTGGATCGGCTCCGGATGGCTATTCCCCGCCACACCGACTGAACCTGATCCGAATACAGAGAACTTAAATCGGCTATAGCAAACAGTCGATCCGGATTACCGGAATAGCGCTCAATTTTTGCGTAACCATCTACCCGCTGCAGGCTGCCGGAAAATGTCCAGGTGTTGTGAACATAATTGTTCAGCCGTTTGATGGTCCACCGTTGTGCATCCTGTGTTTGCCCCCACAGGGCTATCCCCTTTGATTCCAAAGATTCATAGTCCTGCATGCCCAGGTCCGAAGCCCAGCGGACCCCGTTGGCTTCGACGACAAATGAACCAACGTCCATATGGGCATGGTTGACCTGAGGAGATCCTGCTTTGAATCCCACGTAGAGGGCTTGCGGGTCGGTCCATGAAGTACGCATCAGACAGACCGGATTTTCTCCCTGACCCCTCCAACACAAATTATCAGGTGGCTTGATTGCTCCCATATTGGTTGCTGAGCCCCAGAGGATAAGCGCCGGCAGAAGCCGATCCTGGCTCATGCTTTTGTAGAGCTCCGCTTCAAGGAACTCCTTTTCTACCCATAGCAGCGAAGGATCCGATTGCTTTTGAGCGAACCAAAACATAGCTGGATTCAGATTAGCCGTTAACTTACTGTCACCCCAGTTAAAACAGGTGCCGGTAGGTCCTGTCATGTTTTCCAGAAAATAGGCAGTATTTAAAAAGCCAGGAATTGAAGTCAAGGCAAAATCACTTGAAAATGCCTTTTCCAGACAGTTGATCAGCAAGACATTAAAGCTGGTGCCGTAATCCCAGTAAGCATAGCCTTCCGGATAGGCTCCATCCGGTCCATAAGCCTTCATGGCCAGTTTAACGGTACGAATTGCCCGGTTAACGACCTTGAGGGCAAGCTTTGGGTCATCTTCAGCAATGGCCAGCGCGCCAAAGACCATACCGGCATTACATACCTGATTCCAGTTGTGGTTTGAGGTCAGAAACCAATTGTAGGCTGGATCAAAGGATGGCAGGATTCCTTTTTCCACAAGCGCATTCTTAATCCATTGACGTTCGCTATCGTCCAGGAGGTCAAATAACCAGTCGTAACCCAGAGCTACTGCCAATGTCATTTCCGCGACATCAAGAAAGTGTGAAGGATTCCAGTCAGAGAAACCACAAACATGCAGTAATTCCAGTTTCGCGCGCTCCGCATATCGCTTGTCTCCGGACATGCGATAGGCATAGCTCAGGAAAAAGGTGCGTTGCAGGCAAGTTCTGGATTTGTCCAACAGTCGGCGGCCGATCTGAATGCGTTCGACCGGCGGTTGGGTCAGGAGACGCTCACTTTCGGTCAGGATGGTTTGCTGAACATTCTGCCAGACCGGATTGACCTGCAGTTGGGTCCTGATATTTTTCTCCTCACCAGCCTTTAGGAGCAACCTGGGGTGGGCCGGGAGACCGATCATTTGTGCCATCGAAACAGAATCCTGAGCTGCAGCCTGCATCGCAATGAACGACATCGTGTATAGCAATAAATAGCCGGATTTAAGGATTGACCGATTAATCATTTTGCCTGGATTAGTGCTTGTTTTTTTGATCGCGGATAGAGAGGTCCGGCATTCCGACAATTTCATAGGTAGCTGATCCAATTTTTACCCTGCCTTGTGAAGCTTCGACATATTGATGGATAGCCAGGAAAAGTTTGGTTTTAGTGCTCTTTCTTTTTTTATAATCCACGACATAGCGCAAGGTGAAGTTGATCCAGTTGTCAGTGAGTTCCGTATAAATGATTGGATCCACCCGGGCATCCTCGATAAGATACCTGCGAACGAGCACTTTCCATTCTTCAGCGGCAAACCGTGAATATTCGAGAAGGTATTCTTTGATTACCTGGGCTAAAATTTCCTGTACTTTCTGGACATCGCTCCCAAATCGTACCGGGATGGCTATTTCATCCCAAACGAAGGGAAAATCCGTTGAATAATTGTAAACGGCTCCTTTAAAAACGGCAGAGTTGCTGATTTGCACGATGCGTCCGGTATAATTGTCACCACTGACCCACTCACCTATTTCCATCAAAGTCGTTTTTAGAATGCCTACATCGATCACATCCCCTTTAACATTTTGCATAGAAATCCGGTCGCCGGGCTTGAACACGCGCGAGGAAAAGATTGAAATCCATCCGGCTACACTTAAGATAACTTCCTGCAGTGCAAATGCAATTCCGGCGCTAATAAAACCGATGGACAGGGTAAGGTAAGAGCGTTGCTCGGCGAAAATCAGGATAGCTACCAGAATGATCAATACATATCCCAGTAGATTGAGCATCTTGCGAATCCGGTATCGCTGGGTCGTGTCGACAATGCGGACGAGGAAAAATTTACGTATGATCCATCCAATAACGAGAGCAGCGGTTGTGATAATAAGGAACAACACCACATTGTATGCAAAGGTGCCTGGCTGGATCCACTCGGGAAGTAATGTTTGTAATTCCATGATCCTGGTGGTGGTTAAAGCATTTGGTAAATTACAAAAAACGAGGGTGAGCCCGGGTGTTTGACGGAGAAAAGAAGTTGTGTTATCTTCAATGGATGAGGGATGCATCGCGTCAGAAGCCAAATTTGCTGCAATCCACCAAAAAGCGGCCTATCATTCATTTTGAAGCAGGCAATGTTCAGCATTTTGAAGACAACATTGCGATGGAAAGCCCTATCCATATCTTTGTCCGACAGGGCAACCGTACCGCGGATCTGGGTTTTTTAATGCGTACGCCAGGTGCGGATGAAGATTTGATTACCGGATTGCTCTTTTCAGAACAGGTCATCCACAATTACCGGGATATTCAATCCTTGCAGACGGCGGAAGCAGGTATCTGGCTGGTAGAACTGAATCCGGAGGTGCCCTGGCCGGCTGATTTGCCGGATCGCAGCTACTCGGCGACTACTGCATGCGGAGTATGTGGCCGGACCACCATGGAACAGTTGCTAAGCCCGGTGGCCAGGCCCTTTCCGGTGTGGAAAAACCACCTGACGGCCTCGATCATCGGTCAGCTACCCGAGTTAATCCGCCAGGAGCAACGGTTATTCGATATCACCGGTGGAGTTCACGCGGCAGCACTATGCGAACCGACTGGCCACATCCTCTGTTTGAGAGAGGATGTTGGGCGACATAATGCGGTCGATAAATTAATCGGGGCTTGTGTCCGTACCGGTAAGACCGATGCCTCAGATGTCATCATGGTAGTCAGCGGACGGTTGGCCTTTGAACTCGTCCAAAAAGCAATAGTTATCCGGTGCCCTGTTTTAGTAGCCGTGGGCGCCCCAACATCGCTGGCGGTTGACTTGGCCGAGCAATACGGAATGACGTTGGTGGGCTTTTCCGGACCTGGCCGGTTTAATATTTATACGCATGCATCGCGTATCTCTTTGACTTAAAGGTTCTTGATGAAGTGTGCTTCTACCGCTGCACGATAGGAGGCGCTCACCGGAAGGGTGGTGTCAGGAATTTTAATTTCGTCTTTGGTCCAATAGATTACCCGGTGCAAATTGATGATGTACGATTTGTGGATCTGAATGAAGTGGTCAGGCAGCCGGTCTAATGCTTCAGCAATGGATTCACGAGCCAGTATTTTTTCATGTCCGGTGTGATAGACCATGTAATTGCCATCCTTCTCCAGGTATACAATAGCTTCTGCGCTAACCTGATAGGTCCTCGTACCACTTTTGATCCACAGGATTTCTGACGCCTCATGAGTTTGCATTTGATTTCCCAATTTATTCATTGCGGCGATAAAACGATCCAGGGTAATTGGTTTTAAAAGGTAGTCTACCGCCTCTACCCGGTAGCTTTCAACAGCAAATTCGGAATAGGCCGTCGTGAAGATGACCCTGGTAGGGGGAGGTAATAATTTCGCTAATTCCATTCCGGATAAGTGCGGCATGTTGATGTCCAACAGGATCACATCGACCTGGTTTTGCCGGAGGTATTCCAGTGCTTTAAGTCCATTTCTAAAGGTGCCGGTCAGCTCAATTTTTCCCCATAATTGGATGTAATTGCTGAGTAATTCAATGGCCTTGGGTTCGTCATCGACGATGATCGCCTTCATGCGTTGATAGGGTTAAGGTGACAAGATATTCACTGGATCCATCTATGCTAAGGGTATGGCTACCAGGATAAAGGAGCTCAAGACGGCGGATTACGGCCTTTAATCCGGTACCTCCCGTATTTACTGCTTGCCGGATAGGATTGCTGATCCGGAACAAAATCTTGTCTCTGTTTCGGAGGTCAAATTGCATCGAAATACGGCTGAAAGCCTCTGGTTCCGTGCCATGCTTAAAGGCATTTTCGACAAATGGAATAAAGATTCCTGGCTCCACCGGTTGTTGGTCAAACGTCCCAAGAACCTCAAGCTGAACCGTTACTTCCTGCTCCGCATATCTCAATTGCTGTACCTGGATGTAATTCCGGACAAATTCAATTTCCTTGCTGACAGCGATAGGAGCCCGCGTGTCAACTACATGACGTAATAAAAGAGATAGCTGATCGATGGCATCGGCCAATTTGGGGTTTTGCTTCTGATCAACAAGCGCCAATAAATTATTGAGGGCATTAAACAGAAAATGTGGCTGGAGCTGATGCCGGAGTGCATTAAGTTCCATTTGCTTTTTTTCCAGGAGAATCGATTTATGACGGATCGTTGATTTCCAGGTGATTCGCCCCAATGCATATCCGGTTGATACGAAAAAGTAGAAGCCCATTATGGCCCATTGCATTTTGGCTTGAAGTCCGGGACCTTTCAGGACAGGGGACATTCTGACGAAGATGGACTGGAGTAGTAGCGCACTGAGAAAGAGCAGGACTGATAGGATAACCATGGTGGTTATTTTCTCCGACTGGTAATTCCTCAATAGGCTATAAGCATTGCTATAAAAGAGGCAAATACTCAGGACAAGGGTGGCCATCAATTGGTGGACAACAGCTGGGTTGCGGATTACCTGCACGTGCTCAACACCGTTCTCGACCGTATATTCGATCGACTCAATGGAAAAGCTGCTGAGGATCAACCATGCGGTCAATACCCAAAAGAGACCATGAAGCAGGATCTCGAGCCCTAGAAAAGGAGTCTTTGGCATAAAGTAAAAATACGATTTGTGACCTCGGGTTCTTCGGAATAGGGACCAATGATGATGGATTTGGTATGAAAAGGTAGCATTCGCCTGCATCCCAACTGCATAATCATTCATCATCATTCTGGATTCATCCTATCTTTAAGAACTAAAATTGGAGGGACAACCCTAAATAGTTTTAGACAGACACCATTCATTTGACTTGATGTTGACGGAATCTCAGATAGCCAGGATAGCCTTTTTGAATTGCTTAACACTTAAAATCGGAATGTATGTTTGCAGAAGCCTTGGAAACCTGGACCATTCACAACCGGATCAATTTGTACCTGCTGGATTCATTGGCGGAGGATCACCTATCAGATCTTTCGGCTTCGAAAGGGCGGAATGTGGGCGAGCAGTTTGCACATATGCACAATGTACGTTTGATGTGGTTGAAGGCTGCCGGCCCTGACCTTCTTCAAGATTTAGTTAAGATAGAAAAGGGTAATCTATTGAATAAGAATTTATTGCATGAGTATTTAGAGCGGAGTGGAGATGCCATTCATAGTTTGCTGGATAGCACATTCACGGAAGGACGGGTAAAAGGTTTCAAGCCACATCCTTTGGCCTTTTTGGGTTATTTGATTTCCCACGAATCCCATCACCGGGGTCAGATTATGCTTTCCCTCAAACAAAGTGGACATCCGGTGGATAAGAAAGTCCAGTTCGGGATCTGGGAGTGGGGTAGCCGGTGAGCAAACATCTCACCCTAGTGCCATCGGTTTAATCATTGCCGCCGCCGGATTTCTTTTTCTTTTTAAGCGGATCCCAACCTTTGAGGATGTTTTTCAGCTTTTCGATTTCTTCTTTTGTTTTGGCGCCGCCCAATGAATCCAGGCCTGGAGGTAACAGGGTGTCCAGTGCTTGGCCGACTTTCTTACCGGCAAGGGAATCCAGACGTTCTCTTGCTTCACGAGCGGCTGCATTTTTTGCCGAGTCGATTACCTCCTGAGCTTTATCCTGGGCTTTTTCGATCACTTCCTGGCTTTTCTTATCGATCACTTTGGTAAGGGTATCTTTTGCCTTGTCGAGTACCTCTTCTCCTTTTTGTATCAGGGTATCTTTACCTCGCTGCACTTCGGATTCAAATTGGGATTTGAAAGCATCTTTTACGGAACCGGACCCGTCCTTAGTAACCCATTGAAGCTGGACTTGCGGCTTTTTGACCTGCCCGGCAAAGATAATACGGACATATGCCGTATCCAGTTGTCCAAGCGGCACACCATACTTTTGTGCCTGTGACTGAAGCCATTGAACGCCGGCATTTACCGGTTGGTCCAGTTTTAACTTTGTTAACAGCGTGCGTGGAATTTGGAGCAATACCTGATAATTGATATCCTGATCGATCTGATGCTGCCCCTGCACGGTAAATCGCATCTCCTGGTAGTCAAAGCTGAACGGCTTAATGGTTACGGTACCATTTTGAACTTCAAACCAGTTGCGGGAGTTCTTCCAGTTGATGTTTTCCAATTGTTTGATTTGAAGCCGGCTTGCAACTTCAGTAATGGGGTCGAAATTTTGAATCCGCGCGGACTCGGTTTCCAGGAAGCCGGCAGCATTCAGCTGATCCCAAATGGGCATCCAGCCATCGCCCAATTTACCAGATAATACCAGCGTGCTGGAGAAGACACCATCCAGAAAGGATGCAATCGGAGCAAGTTTCTGGAAAGTTTGGGAGGTCTGAAAGAGTGGAGCGAATTTCATTTTTCGCAGGTCGTATTTCAGATCGAAGTCCGGATGATCTCCTTGTTCGGAGTAGAGCCCGGCAAAATCAACCTGGCCGCCTAACAGACTGGTCTTCATATCATTAAATGCCAATTGCTGCTTGGCTAATTCAATAGTCCCTGAGCTGTTCGTGAGGTGATATTTGTCGTAGATCAGTTCACCGACGGAGGCATTTATGCTTAGATCGATATCTGCCGGCAGGATCTTCGTGCCGTTACCAGTAGTCGTTGGCGTTGTTGTTGAAGCCGATGTATCCACTTCCAACCAGGGATTCAAATCCAACTTCCTGGCATCCAATTTCAATTTGCCACTCATTGGGGTACCCGGATCGGCGTACCACCGGTATGGTTGTTGCAAGGATCCGGAGACCTGGACAGGCTCACCGGATAATAAACATGAAGTAGCTTGCAATAATAGGGTGTCATTCTTGAAGGAGCCAGCTGATCGCAAGTTGCGTATATCGTAATCTTCGTAATCCAGCCGGTCGATGGATGCATTCCAGCGCACCTGAACCGGAGGCAAAGGCTTATAGGTAGGTTGATAAGCGACCTTAGTCGCTGCGGTGTCCTCCGTAATCTCCCCGGACATCCATTCGGTCAGGTCGAGTCTGGGCATATTCAAATCGATGCCCATGGAAGTACGATTGCCGCCGGTAAGGTAGGAGAGCGGATCCTGAATGTTGATGTCTGCAGATCCCTCTGAGCGCCCGGCAACAACACCGTTGAGTTGCATGTCGACCCGATCCGGGGTCAATGTTAAGGAGGCGTTGGAAGCGGCGAAAGCCGGATAGCCAGGTAATTGCCCCGCAATATCCTGACCACTGAATGCTCCTGAAAATTTTATTTGCCGATAGTTTTTTTGGATGACGGCGGACTGGCTAAAGTCGAAATCTGCTTCGCCGGCAATAAGCCCCTTGACCGGGTATTGATCGCCTAGTCGTAGGGCTTCTATCCAGGCACCAAGATTCACATTGGCTTTTAAATGCCCCCTGGCCAGGAGGTCCTGGAGCGTTGACTGAACCATAAGTTGACCGTCAATGGGCGAGTCTTTCACTACCGCATGCAGATCCCGGAGGGCGACATCCATAGCGTTGTATAATGCATCTTTCGAGTTGATTTCAACGTCGACACGCAATTGCTCAATCGGAAACGGGGCGCTGGAATACTGGATTCTTCCGTTCTTAATCTGAGTGGCCAGATGCAGAGCAGGATAAGCTATGTTATCCTGATAGACACCTTTTAGAGTCACCTCAAGATTGGCCTCTCCACTTGCTGTGACGCCTTCATAATAATGATGGTATGCGCCCGGGATCAGAGACATCATCTGTTTGACATCACCTCCCGGCGTCTTGACCGCAAGGTCCATATCTACAGTCTCAGGTTGCATATCCACCCAACCCGTCAGATCTACCGGAAGCGCATTGATGGTGATGGCGTTGGCATTAAACGCGTATTTTTCCGCATTCAGGTCTAAGCTTACAGGGCCCTGCCAGGTCACTTCGGCATGATTTAAATAGTTTGTGCCACCATACATCAGGGTTACACTGTCCGCTTTGGCGTTCATCCCGACTTCCACCAGATTATCCTGATAAGTAATTTTTCCATCCTGGTTGAGGTGATCCAGATAGAAATATGCATCCAACGATCGGTCCTGATAATCAAGCGTACCACCGAGGCATTCCAATCGTTGTAAGTCCAATCGAAATCCAGTGGAAGTGGATGCCGAAGCATCCTGCTCCTGGGACCTCATGATGTCATAATTTGCTGTTCCATCTGCCAATACCCGGATCCGTAGATCAGGTTCATCAAGATGGATGCCTTGAATCCTCAGCGAGTCGCTGTTCCTAAGGACATCCCAGAAGTTTAAATCGACTCCCAGTGATTTTGATTGAAAAAGCGGGATGTTGGCAAAGGTGTCTTTTCCGGTCACCACCGGCTGGTCGATGCGGATCGAGAAATCCGGGAAATGTTTCCACCAACTGATGGACACATCAGAAAAATCAAGGGTCACTTCGGTTTGACGGTCCACTTCCTGCTTTAACCGATCCAACAATTTATTCTTGAACAATACCGGGATGAGAATCAGGAAAAGTACGATCAGACCGAATGCTATTAAAAAGATTCTGCCGGCTCTGCGCTTATTGCTCTTTGCTTTTGTCATACCACTATAACGTTTTTCAGCGATTCAGGATTTTCAAATCGCCATTTTTTCAACGATGGCAGAATCGATTAGGTAAGACCCGGAGTTCGTTTCAGGTCACTTAAGGGCTTGACCCGGTTATAGCTTCGCATTTTCTGCATAAACGGGACTACGCTTGGCGACAGCTCTCTTAAGGAATCAGAACAATGGGGCATTGGATCCGGTGGTTTCCTCCGGACTGGAATTTGGATCATCCGTCGCAGCGCTTTCCTGCTGGGATGTGGTGGGCAATGGATCTGCCAATTTGTCCGTGGCATCCTGATCCGTAGGCAATTTTCGATGATGATCTACCAATGCCCAGGTCATCAATAAGCTGCTTGCTATAATGACATAGAGTAATATGCCATTTTTGAATCCTTCTATTTGCAGTGCAGGGGGGATAGCAAAAAACAACAGAATGGTGATTAAACCTCGTGGTGCCAGCCATAGCTCGGGTAGGAGAGCGCTGCCTTGCAATAATCGCAGGATAAGCCAGCGGGAGGCATAAAGGGCAATGAGGATCAATCCTGAAATCAAAGCCACTTTGCCATCAATCAGATCGGTTAATTGGATGGTCATGCCAAAAATTACGAAGAAGAAGGTCCTAACCACAAAAGACGTTTCCATGGTAATGATGTGGAATTCCTTTTCAATCCGCTCAATCGGATCATCATCGCCGGTTTTCGTTTTGAAGATCCAGAAAAATCGTTGGTGATTGGATAGCGCAAGACCGAAAACCAGAATGATCAACAGGGGAGAAAGGTGCATAATTTTTCCCAGCGAATACAGCAAGAGTAAACTCGCAATCAGCAGGAACAATTTGTTGCCGGTAAAGTCTTTGAAGAAGTAGATCAACAAATAACTGGCAACTACTGCAACCACGATGGTAAATATCAGGCTGATGCTAAAATGCAGCGCTGCTGTCCCACCTCCTTCTTCCAGATACGAGATCATGAAATAGAATAACATAATCCCCAGAATATCCGAGAAGGTCGATTCGTAGATCATGTTTTCCCGCTTTTCTTCGGAAAGCTTTTGTACCGACGGAATGATGATAGCACTGGACATGATTGCAAGCGGAGTAGCCAGCAGGATCGTATGAGCGAATGAAATGGAAAAGAACAACTTAAGCAATCCGGCTATTGCCAGGGTGGCAAGAACAAGACCAGTAATAGCTATGCCCAGAGATTTTCCAATAAGCGGCAGTTTTTCCTTGTTGAGCTCTAGATCCAGCGCTGCCTCCAGGACAATCATGATCAGCCCGATGACCCCAAGTACTTCCAGAGCAGGGAACAAATCAGCAATGGAAACGTGTAGCATCTGCAATCCAAACTGAATGATGACACCCAGCAGGATTAGCATCAGAACGGAAGGTATATTGGTCCGCTCCGAAATCAGATTAAAAATGTAGGAAAGAATGAGGATCAGCGATCCCGCGATAATGACCAGGTAGGTGCTTTCTCCACTCATCATTTCGAATTTGTCATAGAAAATTTGCCGGGATTGATTTAAATCATTCTTTGCAATGATCGTCCTTATCGAGTAAGGATTTTCACCAGCTTACATTTACAATGTAATTGAATATAACGGATACGGGATAGAAAATAGCATCTGAAAAGAAATTCGTTAATCACGCTTACAACAGACAAAACATTAACTCTCTTACATATTCGGTAATGCAAAGACGCCAAATGTAGCGTCAACTTTTACCTTCATAGCCAGCGATGAGGCCCCTGCTTAAGAAGCTCTTCTTATGCAGGGGCATTTTTATTTAAATTTTGAATGTTGAGTGCTTAATGTCGAATGATTCCGTTAGTTCGGCATGTTCTGTAGCTTGCCTTTGTTCAGGATCTGGATCTTGTGCTGCTCGATCGAAATCAACCGCTCGTCCTTAAAATCTGACAAGGTGCGGATCAGTGTTTCTTTTGCAGTTCCGATCACATTAGCCAGGTTTTCCCGGCTTATTGAGAACTCATCGGACTGAAACTGTTCCGAAAGATCCAGAAGGGCATTGGCCAGTCTCTTGCGCACCGAAGAATAAGCGATGTCAAGCAAGAGTTGTTCCATGCGGGTGACGTTTTGAGCCAATTTTTTCAGGAAGTGATCGGATGCGCCCTGGGTACGGTGCAGGAATTCCAGAAAGTCCTTTTTAGGGATCAATTTCACGGTCGCCTCTTCCAGTGCCATGGCATTTTCATTGTACACCTGGTCCTGGAGGATAGGGAGATAGCCCATGAACTGACCTGGATTATAGAGACCGGTGATCAGTTCTTTGCCCAATTCATTGAGCATAAAGGACTTGACGACTCCGTGCTGCACGTAATAAAGGTAATTAGCAATCTGGCCTTCTTCAAATACAATCGCCTTTGACTGGAAATGACGTTCTTCGCGGTTCTCGAGCCAGGCATCCAGGTCTTGCTGGAAGCGCGCAGGGCTGGTCAATTGCTGGGGGGATGTTTTAGCTTCCAGTCGTTTCCTTTTGGAAAGTCGCATTTCGATCGCAGCCAACAAGTCGGTATCGTCAAAAGGTTTGGTGATGTAATCATCGGCTCCCAGGCCCATCCCTTTCCGGAAATCCAGTTTCTCCGTTTTGGCGGTCAAAAATATGAATGGAATGTCCCTGGTGCGGATGTCTCTACCCAGTATACGTAAAACCCCGAAACCATCCAATTCCGGCATCATGACGTCACACAGAATCAGGTCCGGCAAGGTGGCAAAGGCTTGTTCCACGCCTTCCTTACCGTGTGCTGCTTCGACGATTTCGTAATTCGATAATTCAAGAATTTCGAGGATATTTTCCCGAACTTCCTGGTTGTCTTCAATGACCAGAATTTTATCCTTCTCCATTTCGTAATGGTAATTTTACATAAAATGCTGAGCCTTTAAACTCACGGCTCGTAAAAGTAATATTTCCATGGATTAAATCCACATACCGTTTGACGATGTGCAGCCCCAATCCGGTACCCTGGATGGAACCGGCATTCGAGGCACGAAAGAATCGGTCAAACAGGTGTTTTTGCTCTGATTCCGGAATGCCTATCCCTTCATCGAGTACGCCTATTTCCAGGTATGCACCATCTTTTCTTAATTGCAATTGGATTAGGGCCTCGCCACCAGAGTATTTACTGGCATTGGAGAGGAGGTTGTACAGGATGGCCCGGATCATGGTTTTGTCCAGCGTAAGCGTCGTCGGTTCCGGTAGCAGTTGACAAGTTACTTTTTGACCTTCTTTTACCGTGAGAGATATTTCCTCGATGATGTCCTGGCAAAAGCTGTTAATTTCTATCTCCTCGGCATGAAGACGGATTTTGCCTTCTTCAATCTTGCTAATGGATAAGAAGTCATTCAACAGGTTGGTCAAGTGGGCCACACTGTTTTTTATTTTCGAGACGTGTTTCTCCCGTTTGAGTTGATGTTCTCCATCCGTGTATTTATTGATAAGCGATGCGGAAGAGAGAATTGTACTTAAGGGAGTCCGGAATTCATGACTTGCCATCGAAACGAACCGGGTCTTGAGTTCGTTCAGTTCTTTTTCTTTTTCCAATGAGTTTTTAAGCTCTTGTTCATTGTGCAGCAATGCATTTTCTGCTTTCACTCGCTCTTCCACCTCGTATTTGAGCTTATGATTGGTATCCAGTAGCCGGTTCACAACTTCCGAGAGTTCCTGGGTACGTTCATGGACTTTTTGTTCGAGCTCCAAATTGAGTTCGAGGATTTTGCGCTCAGCTTCCTTGATTTTGGTTAAGTCGTGGATGATTCCGGTAAAATACAACTGTCCTTCGATGGTAACATTGCTTACTGCAAGGCGAATGGGGAACCTGGATCCGTCTTTGCGGCGTGCAATGACTTCCCGGCCAATTCCGATAATTTTGGCGTGACCGGTCGTAATGTATTTGTTGATATACCCGTTGTGATTGGAACGGTCGGGTTCAGGCATCAGCTTGGAGACATTATGCCCCAGCATTTCGTCCTGTTCGTAACCGAACAAATTGACCGTAGCCTGATTTACCCGGACGACTACACCATTTCGGTCTATGATAATTATGGCATCGATCACCGTCTCGAATACGGAGGTCAATGCCTTTGAATCCTCCATCGCGTTAAGTCATATTTCGGTGTGAAATTAAGCATTCAGCCTGGAAATCAGAAGCCATCGACCCGAGACGATTGACACACACTATGAGTTCCGCTGATTTAGATCATTCGTTCAGCCAGCCGTTACAACTAGTTTAGCCGACAAGTAAAAGGAATATGCTTTCAATTAAGTTATTCGGTATACAGACTCCAGAATACATTGCCATTCGCAATGAATTGCAGTATTTGCTGGAAAATGGCGGTTACGATTTTGAATTGGAGGAGGTTTCTGACGTACAAACGATGGTGGATCAGGACATTGAAAGCATTCCTTTCGTCAAAATCAATGGAACGGCATCCCTGGCCTACAAAGAATTTGACAATACGCACTTGTTTATCGAGGCAATCCACCTTACCTTACTAACCTTCACCAAAGCCTATACGATGAAAAAGCTGTTAGTTCCGGTTGACTTCTCTCCAGCCTCTGAGCGCGCACTTCAGTATGCATTGCACTGGGCGGCACATTTTGGCAGTTCTTTGGAAGTGGTTAATGTATACATGCCACCAGTGGACCCTCAATATGGCTCTATCATCGGGATCAACGATTTGGAAAAAATCCAGGGTGATAAGGTGAAACAGCTGGATGATCTGGTAGAAAAATGGAAAGGGAAAATCGCACTCCCGGATAGTTCTTTGGTCAACTCCAAATGCTTGATCGGCTTTCCCGCAGAAGAGATCATGCGCTATGCCAAGGATTTTGATCTGATCATCATCGGTGCGACCGGCGAGAAAAGCGTTCTTGAAAAATGGATGGGTTCGGTATCCATGGCCATCGCTCAAAAATCAAATACGCCCGTATTGCTGGTGCCGGAAAACAGTGCCTTCAAGCCAATTCACCAAATCGCTTATGCTTTCAGTCCGGATTCCGACAAGTCGGCATTCCTGACTCTGGCAAAACATTTGTCAGGATCCTTTGGTGCACTGATCCATCTGGTCCATGTTCTGGATAAAAATCACGAGGAACCTCCCCAGTCGACGCGGGAACTATTAACCGAATATTTTGCACACCACGAGATCCAGTTTGATCACGTACATGCCGATTCGGTAGCCTCCGGATTGGAGCGTTACCTGGGTAATCATCCCATAGATCTGCTGATCATGGTAGCACACAAACGGCCATTCTGGGAAAAGTGGTTCCATCCCAGCGTAACGAAACAAATGTCCTTCAAACCGAAAATTCCTATCTTGGTTTATCATAATCAGGAAGATTGATGAAAACCTATTTGGTTCCGACGGATTTTTCAGAGGTATCGCAAAATGCATTAAAATATTTGTTGGCTTCGTTGCAGGATGACGCGCCGGCAAAAATCATTTTATTGCATGCCTACGATGGCACGTTTTCCAGCGATGAGCCATTGGTATTTGAACCGATGAAAGGGGCAGAGGAGTTGGTATATGATGAACTCAAGCGTTTCGCTGATTCGGTTGCAAACCCTGAAGTGCCCTTTGAGTTGGTTGCATCCGTAGGTTTTCCTGCCAATGAAATTCTGCGGGAAGCCAAGAGGAGGTCTGCAGACGGTATCTATATGGGCACCCGCAGTAAGCATCAGGTAAAGGACAAAGTATTCGGAACCGTTTCCAGTCATGTGTCTCTTCACGCCGAATGTCCGGTTATGCTGATCCCCTATGGTGCAGATTACCGGCATTATCAGAACATACTGGTTGCTACTGAATCGGATATTCCGGTCAATTCATTTCTGGTTTTGGCCCGGCTGGCAGAACAGCATGATTCAAATTTGCATTTTTTGCACATCAATACGGATGGTATGGACGACTTCAGTGAGGCTGAAGTGAAGTTATACCACCGCATCAATCATTTGCTTTGCACCCAGCAGCCCTATGAGATCCGTATTATGAAAGCGGAATCTGTCTGGGAAGGAATCATCGAATACCAGACCACCTATCCCATGGATCTCACCGTCATCCTGCCTGAGCATCACAGCTTCTGGGAACGGTTGATCGGATTGAGCCATACCAGGCAGGTGGTCCTGCATTCGAGTTCCCCGGTTTTGGTATTGCCCGGTAAATAAAATTCTTCCTTTTGTTGGCAAAGACCAAAAAAAAGGCTGCCCTTTCAGACAGCCTTTAACAAGTATTTTATTTAACTGAAGTTATTTATCCCACCAGACCGGAACGTCAATGTCATCTTTGCCCAGTTTGGCGACAACGGCATCGTAGTTTTCACCATTCAAGTCACGTTCCGAAGTCGGATAACCGTATCGGACCGGAATCGCTTTGGTGGGGTGAATGACCAAAGCAGGTGGGGAAAGCGCAGGTAAACCGGTGCGTCTCCATTCAGACCATGCTTCATAGCCATTCAGGTAAAGAGAAACCCATTTTTGGGTCATGATACGCTCCATAGCGATGTTTACATCGTATTTAACCTCATCCTGAGCTATGAACGCCGTGTAGTCATCATCCGAATAAGCGCCCCATTGCTCCAAATTTGCTTTGATAGCGTCCAGATAGAACTGTTCGGCTGCGGCCTCACCGCCGCTTATCCAACCACGGTGAGCAGCTTCTGCAAATGAAAACAGGATCTGGGAATAGGTGAGTACATAAGTTGGCGTCGTCTTTTGTCTGACAGTGCTTCCAACGAAAGAAACGTCATTATTCGGGATGTCGCCTGCTTCGTCCTGTGTTAAACCATAGGGCATGCCGACGTACAAGCCGGATGCTTTGGCCGGATCCGCGTAAATGGGAAGCCTGGGGTCGTTGGTTGCATTCATCAAATCGACCAGTGGCTTGCTCACACATTGGTCAAGACGGGTCTGGAAACGATCCTCCCAGGGGTTGTCATTGTTTTCGTCACTCAGATGCGTGTATAAGATGTTGTCATCGTTGCTTTCGAGGACACCACCATTCATAGCAGCGACGAATTCAGCTTTTGCTTTATCAGGCGCAACTTCTGACAAGCGTAGCGCGGCAATCAAGCGGATGCTGTTGGCAAATTTCTTCCATTTTGCGAGATCACCATCCAGCATGATATCGCCGGAGATGGTACGTGACACATCGAGTTGACTGGCAGCATCTGAAAGGGTCGTAAAGATCCCGTCATAAACGGCATCCTGATCATCAAATGCAGGACGGAAGTTTTCACGACCGGCTAGCGCCTGGGAGTAAGGTATTGGTCCCCAGGCATCGGTCATTTGCCAATAGTAATACGATTGCAGGATCTTGGCAACCGCAAGCTGGTCTTCGGCACGGCCGTTTTTTAATTGAGCCGGGCTAGTGGCAGGGTCTTCAAGGAGTTTGATTATTTCCTGAAGCCCGATCAGCGGTCCTGAATAATATCCATTATAACTGAAATTAACGGTGGCATACCGTGATCCATCCGTATAATATTTCTGAGAGATGTGTTGAACATAAAGCTCAGGAGTCTCAGCAGTAATATGGCCAGGAATGGACCGTAATGCACCGGTTAGCAAGGCTGCGGTACTGGGTGTAGATGGGTTATTTGGATCGATGTTGATGTCTCCAAAATCGGAACAAGCGCCGGCCAATAAAATTGCCAGGATTGCCCCGGTATATCTAAGTTTTTTCATGATAATCAATTTTTGCAGGTGAATTAAAATCCTAGAGAAATATTAAATCCAAGGCCGCGAGTCTGTGGTAACTGCCCGCCTTCATACCAATAACGCTCCAGTTCAGAGGGGTCGAATCCTCTTTCTTTGGTCGGTGAGAAGAACAACAGATTTCTGCCCACTAATGAAATATTCAGCTTGGAAGCGAAATTGATGCCCAGTTTCTTCGGATTGAAATTGTAGCCTATGCTTAATTCACGAAGCTTAAAATAAGAGGCGTCGAACAACCAGTTTTCGTGTAAACCAAAGAGGGACTTGTAATATTCATCGGCACTGAGGTATACATCATTAGGCTGGCCATTTTCAAAATTGCCTTCAGCACGTACACCGCCTCCCGTAGAAGGATCATCCCTTTTCGGATTGCCTTTGTCATTATTGCCAACCGTTTCGGCTCCTAATCCGGAATAAGCGTTAAACATCCCGGATGTGGAATAAAACTGTCCGCCTTTCTGAAAGTCGAAAGAAGCCAGCAATTGAATGCCTTTGTATTCAATAGCATTAAAAATACCCCCGGTAAAGTCCGGTAATATGGTACCCAGGTCCTGGTTGGCATCGTACAGGTAATAGCCATCTTCGTCAACCAGTTTATTGCCATTCGCGTCACGTCTAAATTGGCGGCCAATGATTGTACCCCACTCATCACCCACACGGGCGTTCAGTGAAATTCCGCCCCAGAATGGACCTCCTTCAAAACCTGAACCGCCGATCACCCGGTTATCCAGCCCTTCGGCGAGTTCTTCCACCAAAGATTGGTTTTGTGCGAGGTTAAATCCGATATCCCAGGAGAAGTCCCTGGTTTGAACCGGTGTACCATTCAGCTGGAGTTCGATCCCCTTACGTGTAATTTTCCCTGCGTTAACGATAGCGACACTGTACCCACTGGAACTAGGTACGGAAAGGGGCAGGATCTGGTCGATGTTCAGGTCTTTATAATAAGTTACCTCAAATCCCAGGCGGTTATTAAGGAAACTCATTTCAACACCCGCTTCATGCGTCGATGTCAACTGTGGTTTCAACTCCTCATTTCGCAGTGTGCTTGGCACAAACATGGCCGGCAGGCTACCATAGAATGAGCTGGCCGGGGCGGAATAAACCGGATTGATCTGATGCGGATCCAGGTCACTACCTACCTGAGCAAATGAATATCTTACTTTACCATTGGAAATGAACGTATTGGTTCCCAATAACTCCGAGAACACAAAGCTCATCCCGACCATGGGATACAGATAAGAGTTGTTTCCGGTAGGCAATGCTGAAGACCAGTCATTACGTACGGATGCTTCGAGGTACAGGAAATCCTTGTAACCGACCGAACCTCTACCGTAAACCGACCGCACCACTTTTTCATAATTGGTGGCTGAAACGTTGGGCTTATCGACCGAAGAAGCGATGTTGTAAAATCCCGGTATGGCTAATCCGCCAACTGTCCCTGCGGAGAAACGCTTGGCATTATCATTCCGGATGTTCCCACCAAGGTTGAAATCGTATGAAAAATCATTGGAGCGGTTAGAATAGGAAACCAAACCTTCGTAATTCCATTCGCTGTTCGAACCGTTGTAGGTGCTAAAATAGGGTGTACCCAACCCCCCTTCGGTGTACCGGCTGTCTCCGACCCAATTTTGTTGATCGGAGCGCACAAAGCCTTGAACTTTAAAATGTTCGGAGAAATTCAGGGTAACATTTACGTCACCATAAATCCGTCCTTCATTATAATGAGGTACATTTTCATAAAGATCATAATAGGGGTTATCCCAATACAATGGTTTGGTATTTTCAGGGCTCTGGATATTCCATGAATTAAACGTGCCATCTGCATTCTTATAGTTCCGTAGTTTATCGACCTGGATCTGACGCTGAAACCATTGATTGAAACTACCCGTCAAGCCTCCGCCATATCCTTCAAGGATATTGCCTTGTTGATCGGTATTCTTGTAGTTAATGTTGGCACCCACAGTTATCAGCTTAGAAAGGTCATATGAACCATTTACAGTTACAATGTTTTTGACCTGGCTCGTGTTGGGCAGGACCAGTGTTTTGGATATGTTGTTGTAGTTTACCCGGAAGTTGAAATTTTCACCTCCTCCGGAGAATGACACATTGTTATTGAGATTCTTTCCGGTATCAAAGAAATCTTTGACGTTATTGGGTTGAGGAACCAATGGAACCTCTTTGCCAAAATCCGGTCCTTCATACCAGCTGTAATAGGGCCGGTATAGGGTCCCGTCCATGCGGGGTCCCCAGCTCTCATCACCGGAATATTCCAACAAATTCTGGCCATCAAACGCGGACCAGGACGCCGGGTGTATGGCGGGATTGAAGGAGAACTTGAGGAAATCCTGGCTGTAACCGCCGGCATATTCATTTTGGTAGGCAGGAATGAGCGATACCCGGTCAAAGGTGCTGGAAGAGTTGAATTCAATGCCCAACCCTTTACCGGAAACTCCTTTTTTACTGGTGACTACCACGACCCCACCGGCTGCCCGCTGACCATAAAGCGCTGTAGCAGCAGGTCCTTTAAGGATGGAGACGGACTCTACATTGTCCATGTTAATGGCTCCGGCATCCACTGGCGTTCCGTCCAGGACATAAAGTGGATCGACGCCATTTAGTCCATTGACACCTCTGATGCGAATATTGCCTTCGCGAAAACCAGAGCTGGGTGAACCAACCAATTGAACACCGGCTACTTTACCGCTCAAAGCATCAATAAAGCCTGAGCTTCGCGAGATATTCAATGCTTTTGGTTCGACTTCCTGAGCTGCATAAGAGAGTGATTTTTTCTCTCGGGTAATCCCCAATGCGGTGACCACAGCTTCCGAAAGGGTAATCCCTTCAGCCAGGGATACATTTAAAACATTGGAAGAAGGGATGTCGAGTTCTTTGGTTTCAAATCCGGTATAGCTAAACATCAAAATGTTGTAGTTGGCCGGTACTTCGATGGAAAATGAGCCATCAACTTCCGTAATGACCCCAGTATTGGTGCCTTTGATCAGAATGTTTGCTCCGATCAGTGGAACACCACTAATGTCTGTAACGGTACCCGTTACGGTGCGCTGGGCTGACAGGGCAGCCGCAGTACACACGAATAAGACTAATGATAGTAAGAGTCTTTTCATGACGATTGATTTAAACGTGATTGCAATGTGTAGTCAGGGTGTTACCAAATTAATAAAAAGTTAACATTTTATTAACTTTTTGGCGTTAAATGTACGAGAGGCACATTAGTTGATGTTGGTAAATAATAGGACTACACCAGAAGATCTAGCTTAAACTGGCTGCCAAATCGTGTAGTGATGAGAAATATTTTTCTCAAATGGGCATTTAATCGTGTTCGCGGTTGAAGACGTAAGCCGCTTCTTCCTCCCAGTTAGCAGGACGTTCAAGGACGAGCTCCACTTCACGCCATTTTCCTTGACCGTCCCATTCAATGGGTACAAGCTGGCAGAATCGCCATCCCTGTTTAGAATGGTCACGGATGATTTGCTGATAATCCTGGTTTAATCCGAAGGTGAAGAAGCCCTTGGATTTGATTTGGATGAACTTATACTCAAACATGGCGAACTAGAATTAATGAAGGTCGAATCATGTGCGGATAGGAAATACCGCCTATCAATTACCGATATAATTTCTCATAATATTCATCAGCCATTCGGTTGGAATCGAAGAAGGGCTGAATTTCACTCATGCTGTTAACGACCATTTGCATCCAATCGTCCGGATTTTCATAATACATGCGGATAACATCGTATTCCAGTATGTCCATCATCTTATGCAGGTCGTGTTCATCCTGATGCCATTCACTTAAATTTGGGTCAGCAGGCTCGGCAACAAAAGCATTATGCAGATGTTTGCCGAATTCAGGCACCCACCCGTCCGGAATCGAAAAGTTGAGGGACCCATTCATAGCAGCCGTCATTCCGGAGGTTCCTGAAGCTTCTTTGCCAATCCGTGGGTTATTTAACCAGACATCAGAACCTTGCTTGAGCATTTTGCTCAGGCCAATCTCATAGCCCACCAATACGGCACAATTGGAGTAGTTGTTGGTGAACCGCACCAGCGAGTTGAAAACCTCAATAGCATGATGATCGAACGGATATGGTTTGCCGGCCCAGATAAACTGAACAGGCCTATCCTGGTCTGTAAGCAGCCGATGAAAGCGCTCAAGGTCCATGGTGAACAATTGAGCCCTTTTATAAGGGGCATATCGGCGCGCCCATACTATCGTCAGCGCATCCGGGTCCAGGATCTTTCCAGTCTGGTCTGCGACCTCATTGAATAACACCTGCTTGAAATCCTTCTTGCGGGTTCTTATTGCATCCACATCCCCCAATCGGAGTGCCTCATTCATCTCCTGGTCGGCCCAGAATCGTGCATTTTGGGCATTGGTGATCGCCCCGATCGGACAGATATCGGAGAATCCGCCCCACATATCACGAGCCACGTCCCCGTGCATTTGAGATACAGCATTGGCGCGGCGGGAGAGGCGCAACATCGCCAGGGTTAGGTTCAATTCTGATCCGTAGGTGCCGGTAATTTCACGCACGGTATTTAATTCCAATCGGCCAAAATAGCTCATCTGATAAAGATGATCCATGTTCAGGATCTCATTTCCGGCAGGAACCGGAGTGTGTGTGGTAAAGACCAATCGCTTTTTCACTTCTTCCAGGTCCTGATATTTCTCGAACAATTTGAATGCGCCTGGAAGGGGGTGTGCTTCATTAAAATGATGAATGTCCGCTTTGTAATCCAACGCTTCCAACAATGCCATTCCGCCAGCACCCAATAGTATGTGTTGTGCCATTTTAGCAGAAGTATTGGAGTCATACAAGTGGTGACTGATCTTTTGGGATAGGTAATCATTTTCCGGAGTATCCGTGGAAAGCAGGAAAATCGGTGCCGTATTAAACCGGCTTGGAGGCAGATAATAGACTTTTACATTCACGGTATTGTTGTGCACCTCTATTTGAAGCGTAATGCCGGTGTCCTCCAGGAAATTGTAATGTCGCTCCATAAAGAGGACATCCATGCTTTGATCCTGCTTGCGTACCTGATCATAGTAACCGTATTTCCACAGAATGCCAATGCCGATGACCGGTTGCTGCAGCTGATAGGCTGACCGCATGTGCGATCCGGCCAGATATCCGAGACCACCGGAATAAATTTTGAGGGCTTGATCAATGCCAAATTCCATGCAGAAGTAGGCGATCCGCTTTTTGTATTTCGGGCTGATCGGGTAGGGATGTTCAAAGGACTGAAACAACGTCATGACGTCTAAATTCTGTGAATAAAGTCGCGAAAATACAAATCTTGAAGTATTCGTCAGGACTTCTTGATAGACACAGGGATCATTTATCCGGATGCTCCCCGTCATAAATAACGTGAATCAGTCACTCATTCGCATATTTAGTACTTTAGTCCATTCGAAATATTAACATTAAAAACCGACTCATGAAGTACATTTTCTTTTGGAGCATTTTGATTTGTTTCCTGATGCCTGCAGGCGCTCAGAATAGATTACCAGTGATATTGGCGGAGAGGGACCGCGCCCAAATCGTTGATGAGATCCTGGAAGATCGACTGGATAATTTACTCCCTGAGTTGATGCGTAGAGTAGGAATCCAAATGTGGATTATCATCTCCCGCGAATACAATGAAGATCCGGTAATGAAAACGATGCTGCCAAGTACCTGGCTGTCTGCCCGCCGGCGTACGATTATGGTCTTTTACGATACGGGAAATGATAAACCTCTGGAAAAAATAGCTATTGCACGGTATGATGTCGGCCGTTTGTTGCAGGGATCCTGGAATATTGATGTATATCCCGATCAGTGGGATGCCCTGATTAACATTATCCGCGAACGGAATCCTGATAATATCGCGATCAATCAGTCTCAATTTTTTGGGCTTGCAGATGGGATCGTGCACACCGAATACGATGCCCTGATGGAAAAGTTGCCTTTGGAATTTCACGACAGAGTACTTTCTGCCGAGAAATTGGCCATAGCCTGGTTGGAAACAAGGACTCAAAAAGAACTGGATATCTATCCTATGATCTGTCACTTGAGTCATCGGATTCTGCAGGAGGGATTATCGGAAGTAGTCATTCATCCGGGGATCACAACAACGGATGATGTCGTCTGGGCACTTCGTCAACGAGTAACGGATTTGGGACTGGACACCTGGTTTCACCCTACGGTGGATATACAACGTGCCGACGCAAAGCAGTTTGATCATCTGCGGACCTTTACCAAACAACCCGGACGGCAGGTCATTTTGCCTGGCGATTTGTTGCACGTAGATTTTGGTATCACCTATTTGCGGTTGAATTCGGATCAGCAGCAACACTTCTATGTTCTCAAGCCGGGTGAAACGGAGGTGCCGGAGGCATTGAAACTGGCATTTCGTCACGCAAACCGGCTGCAGGAAATTCTAACAAGTCACTTTGCGACAGGCAAATCCGGGAATGAAATTCTGAGCGCAGCATTAGCCCAAGCGGAAGAAGAAGGCATCCGGGGCGCCATTTATACGCATCCGATCGGAGTCCACGGCCATGCTGCCGGTCCGGCCATCGGCATGTGGGACAATCAGGTTAAAGTTACGGGCACCGGTGATTATCCTTTGCATGACAATACCGCTTTTTCCATCGAATTGAATGCGGCAACTGAGATACCCGAATGGGGCAAAATCGTGCGCATAATGCTTGAAGAAGATGGCTATTACCAGGGTGGGGTCTTTAAATACCTGGATGGGCGACAGTTGGAAATCCAAACCATTCCTCGCCAATAGAACGAAAAAAACATTTATGCCGCTGCTAACGGGGCATTGATCAAAAATTGATTGGGGGAAGTAATGCCTCTTGTGTGCACATTTTTTACAACCGGGATTTGCAGCAAAGTTGAAACGCTACGTTTTCAGTTTTTTCAGCTTACTGGCTACTAAGATGGAAACACAGGCATCACTTGTTACATTAGCGATGGTTCGCATCATATCCAATGGTCTGTCTACCGCCATGATCAAAGCCAGCCCTGCTTCCGGAATGCCGGCAGCTCCTAAAACGATGACAAGCATGATCATACCTGCTCCAGGAACAGCTGCAGCACCGATAGATGCCAGTGTTGCTGTAAGCAGGATGCCCAATTGATCGCTCAACCCCAGATGAATCCCCATCGCCTGAGCAATAAAAACCGCAGCTATTCCCTGATAAAGACTCGTACCATCCATGTTTACCGTTGCTCCGATTGGCAGGACGAAACTGGCTACTTCTTCGTCAACGCCCAGGTGCTCCTGCACCCGTTCCATGGTGACGGGCAATGTTGCCGCACTGCTGCTGGTAGAAAAAGCGACCAGTTGGGCAGGAAGCATTTCTTTCCAGAATTTTTTATAACCAATGTTTGTGAACACCCGTACCAGCACTGGATAAAATGCGGTCAAAAGAATGGTTAAGCCCAGGACAACACATCCACTATACGAAAGCAATGCCCGGATCAGGTCAAAAGATGGAGCTTCAGCAATCAGTGAAGCCAGTAAAGCAAAAGCACCTAGCGGGGCAGTCAGCATGATCAGATCCACCACTTTCATGATCAGATCGTTCAGGCTGTCAAAAAACGTTTTAACAGGTTTGGCTTTTTCCTGGTCAATGAGGATAAGTCCAATACCGAGTAGTATAGCTACAAAAATGGATTGAAGCATCTTGGTATTATCCGTAAAGGCAGCCATCATATTATCTGGGAATATATCGATCAGAGGCTGCAGGGGCCCCTGCGCTACCGTCGATTGTGCAGATTGAATGCGTGTAGCCGCCCCTTCACCATAAGACTGCAATAAGGTTTCCCGCATGTCGGCATGGATGAAATGCCCTGGCTTGAACAAATTAACCAGGATAAGCCCGGTGCCTATTGCCGTCACAGTCGTTAATAAGTACCAACCGACGGTTCGGATACCCATCGAAGAAAGCTTGCTGAGATCCTTAAGGTCGGAAACGCCTTTGATCAGGGAGACCAGGATAAGCGGTACCGCTATGAGTTTTAAGCAATTGATGAAAATGGTTCCCCAGGGTTTTATCCAGTCTTTAACAAAACCGGCCCAACCAAACTGAACGGAAAGGACACCAAATCCAATCCCTAAAATTAGCCCCAGCATGATTTGCCAGTGCAGTGCAAGGCTATTGCGCATGAATTTTACGGGCTCCACCCTTTGATGCTTTCGGCGGTGGCAGAACCGGATTTGAAATTAGTGTTTCCCGGACAAATATTTCTAACGTAATCGATTAACCTTCCGGCGTAAAGTTTGCGAACCGCTCATTAATGGAAGAGCACTGGGCCCGCTAGCTCAATCCTCGTTTTCCTTAAGGTCGCTGATCAAATGCTGAAAGCCGAGCGCATACGTTACCTGATGGTAAATCGGAGCTGGATCTTCTTTGCCAAGCAGGATATTTGCAGCAATCAATCCGTAGGTTAACGTCCCTTTAGCACCGATGCCGGACATCCCTCCGACCAGAACCAGGTTCGGGTCCTGGCGCTTGTCTGCATTCATCAAAGAACAGACGTAGGGTGTTTCTGTTCGCGTTAATGAATAGACACAGGAGTGGGCATTGGTCTTAACCAGATCTTCCGCGGTTACAGGGATATGAATCTGGTTCAGATACCGGACCAGATGATCCCTTCCCCAGGCTTCTTCCGCCGGAGTTACTTCCTTCTTCCAGGTATTGTCCAGATTGGTGATGTCCTGCCGGAGATAATGGCCTCCGATTTTCAGAACCGGACTTCCATCGTCGTCCCAATTTTCGACCATGGCATACATGATCTCCGGGGTGATGTCAGCCACCGGGAAATAGTCCTGGAATTTTGCTTGTTGGTCTTCGGAAAGAGACTGGTAGACCTGGGCGTTAAGTTTAAAATAATTCAGAAAAACGCGTTGCGGCCGGATCAATTCGGATACGTAGGGAGCAATGTCCTTCAATAGCTGTCCATTGTAAGGTCCGGCTGCCGAGACCACTCTCCTGGCACGCATGGTTTGTTTGCTTCCGTCGCTAAGATTTTCCACTTCAAGTTCATAACCATCTGCAGTCCGGATCAGTTGGTTGACCCGGTGCCGGAAATAGATGCTCCCTCCGGCGAGACGGATCCCTTGTTGCATTTTATGAATAAGCACCTGGGGATTTAAGGTTCCAGAATAGGGCAATTTTTCTCTGATAACCATTGCTGAATCAGGCACGGTCATGTCGAATTTGGACTGAGCATCCGATGCATTGACTGCGTACTCGGTAGGGATCGTCTGATTTTTCACCAGCTGGTCAAAAGCCATTTTCTCCGATTCATAATAGATATAAGTTACCGGAGAGGTGTGATAGACTTCATCCATGGACTGTTTCTGTCCGGTTTTCTCCTCCAGGTAGTTCAGCAATAGTTGAGCCTCTTCAACACTTCTCTGCTGTAGATAAGTGAACAAATCATTTTTGGGCCCCAGTGCTCTGGAAATCCGAGCGTCCCCGTAGCTGGAGCCAAACGTATATACGGAGTCCTGCTGTTCAAGGAGTAAGACGTGCTCACCCTGACGAGCTAATTGCCAGGCAGCCGCACTGCCCATCAGCCCGCCTCCGATAACAACAATGTTTTCAATTGATTTTGGCTTCTGGCATCCCCAGAATAATAACACGATAAGCAGGTAGCAATTCCATCGAAAGCTCATAATAATTGTCTTACGGCGTTTATGATTTCCAATAAAGTTAAACGAACCCGGACAAGCAGCCTAATGAGATCAATCATGATCTTTCATCCCTTGCAATTGACAGCAGGATGAATCTGATTTCGCAAGTTCATCAGGGTGCCTTTCAGTGGTCCAATTTTCCTTGGATAGGCCAGTTATAACTACCTGCACGCGAATTACTCCCGGTATGGCTTGCGGTGTTTATAGCTCAAAAGCTTATTGGCTTCGTTATCACCCGGGAATTGCTGTTTCACCGGATCCCAGGTGAGAGGTCTGTTGAGCCAATAGGCAATATTTGCCAGGTTACAGACCGATGCCGATCGATGACCTGTTTCTACATCACAGATTGGTTCGGAACGGTTTTTTATCGCGTCCAGAAAGTCCTGATAATGATTATCGGAATGATAAACCATCTGGTCGGAGGATTTGATCTCTGCGTTTGCGATGTCGCCCGGGTTGGAATCCAGAAACTGCCTGCTTACATCGAGAGAGCCCTCGCTACCAATAAACCGAACCGCCCATCCACGCCCGAAATCTTCATGAACCAACTCAATACCGTTGGCATATTTCATTTGCAATCCGCGAACTGCTTTTGGATCCGATGGGGGAACAAAGGAAACGGGGCCACTACGATCCATTCCCAATCCCCATTGGGCAATGTCAAACATATGAGCACCCCAGTCAGCCAGGATTCCACCGCCTGTTTCTTTGAATAAACGCCAATCCGGCCAAAAGTCCACATCATTGCGTGAAGGCGCTAACCGGTGGTTATACGTCAATTTTTTAGTAGGTCCGCACCAACGATCCCAATTGACTTCAGGTGGCAGAGCTTCCTCAGGCATGTTGTAGGGAATGGCCGGATCCCCCACATTCACCAGTACCTTCGATAAGTTCCCTACATAGCCATTCCGAACCAATTCTGCTGCCTTGCGGAAGGAGGCCCAGGAACGTTGCATGGAACCTACTTGTACCACTCTTCCGGTATCTTGGGCTGTTTGGACCATGTCGATCCCTTCCTGGACGGTATGGGTCATGGGTTTCTCACAATAGACATCCTTGCCTGCTCTCATCGCGTGAATGGCTTGGACGGCATGCCAGTGATCCGGAGTCGCAATAACTACCGCATCGATATCCGGCGAATCCAGCAATTCCTGGTAGTCACCGGTTAGCTTCAGGCCCATGTAGTTTGGGTTGTTCTTCTGTTCTGCGTAAATTTTACTTACATGGCCTTTGAACCAGTCCAGCTTTGTCGTCCAAACATCACTGCCTGCCAGGATTTCCACCGATTCTATTTTGCCAAACTGGTTGGCCAGCCCTCCGGATTGTTTACCCAATCCGATAAAGCCAAGGCCAATCTTATCGCTGGGAGCTATAAATCCGCGCCCCAATACATGTCTGGGTACAATGATAAATGAGCCTGCAGCCAGGGTAGACTGCCGCAGAAAGGAACGGCGTGAATGTTTCATGGTACTGATTTTTAAGGTGATCAGAAGATCACATGTGATGCTGTTAAAAATGGTAAGGTAATGAAAAGAAGAACGAAATAAAATGAGGTAGTCCAGATTCAGCCCATGATTTAAACCCAGGAATTTTTATTTCATTAATCCCAATCCAATGAAATAATTCTACAGAATCGGATTGCTGTCCATTTACTGTTTTTTAGCAGAAAGAAACTGCTTGGGGATCCACTCATTCCGGTAGCGGATAAGCAGATACAAGCTTCCTGTCCAGACCAGACAGGCCAAATAAAACAAAGTGCCGCCGTCACCCATTACATCAATTCCTAAAGTGGTCAGATGGAAAAATATTGCTCCGGACATAGCGCCAAAAGCGAGCAGCGCACCGTACGATTTCCATTTTGGGACAAGCAAAAGTATGGAGGCAATCAGCTCGGCAATTCCGCTGCCTAATCGTCCGGGTGTACCTAATCCGGTCTTTTCAAAGATGTAGATGCTTTCAGGTGCACCGGTGAATTTAAAGAACAATGTTTGGATTAAAATCAGTGCCAGCACGATGCGTAAAACCCATTCCAGTATGTTTTTCAATTGCATAAGTAATTCAATTTAAAAATCAACTTGATAACTTAATACGGGGATGAAATCACCACCTGGATATTGTCGGTAATAGAGCTCATTCCTGACAGCATCGTAGCCCACAGAACTGATATTTTTTGTACTTAATACATTTTGAATGTCTAGCGAAATGATCCCGCTATACCGTAGTCGATTGAATCGATAGGCTATTCGGGCATCCATGCGCTTATAAGCCGGAACTTGTCCTTCCCAACTTGCTCCCGCCAAGGGTACGTAGGTGTTTTGCTGATCGGACAAAGCGGGATCATAGGGCGTGTACCGGAAACCACCGTTAAACAGATAGCGCCCCCCAAACTGCAGGGTATTGCCGTTGCGGAATGCTACTTCCCGACCAAGTGTCAACGCGGAAACCCAACGGCTGGCAAAACGGCTGGGGTGCGTGTCCCCGTTGAACGCGTTATAGGATGCATTAAACCAGGATCCATTAAAAAGAAAATAGACCTGATTGGTGAAAAATTTTTCGATGGCGATATCCACCCCGTAATTCATTCCTTTTCCGGTGCTGACAACCGGAAATTGGGGGAAATTGGATTGTTCATTGAGCATCCAGTAATCGGACGAAGCATCAGGTTTCACAGGGACTTTGCGCAATTGCTGGAGGTATACCTCCGTATTGAATTTCAAATGAGAACGGGTAATGTACGTGTGACTCAGGATCAGATGATTGGAATGGATCATAGGCAAATTCGCATTCGGCTGAAGTCCGGTAGTGTCCTGATAAAAATAGGCCGCCAGAGGCAACATTTGACTATGTTTTCCAATAGCAAGGCTGACGTAGTGATCCGGATTAAACCGGTATCTGGTGGAAAATCTGGGGTCTATACCAATCGTGCTGTTGTGGCCAAGATAGAGGAGATGGATACCGCCCAACATGCTCCAACGGCTGTTAATCTGCATATTAGCCTGCGTATATGCTTGCGTGGTGTAAGTGGTCCCGCCACCATCAAGGTTAACCAAGCGTTGTTTCTCTGTAATATCGGTGACCGAGGAGCGGGGATTGGTCTCATTGAAGAAACGATAAAAGATCAAATGTCCGATTAACCCTGATTTCAGGCTCCAGCGTTCATTCATTTGCAGGGAATACGTCCAGGCGGTGGACAGCCGGTTATCATTATAATTCTCGGTGTTATAGCGATAACGCACATCCTCCAGGTTCAATGTATCGTACATTCGAAAAATAGCACTTCCCATCAATGCCACAACGCCCTTGATGTATGATTTCTCGTTTAGGAGATGGGTATAGGTCGACCCGAGGGCGGCCATATTACTGCCTTGCCGGCGATCCTCCCATTCATTGGCAATACCAGGCTGACGATCTGCCGGATTGGCAACCGGAGTATAGTGTTCAAGCGATAACCCGCCCATGCCAAACAAGGTCCATTGTTTTTTCTTGTCTTCACTTTCCCGGTATAAATTGAATGAAAGATCCTGAAAGTCATTGCTAACCCGTTCGCCAACCAGGTGAAACCCCAGTTTATTGAGTAACCCTAATGTCGAATAACGGTAATTCACTACGTAGGAAGACCGATCTTTACTTAAGGGGCCTTCCGTAGCAAAGTCAAGACCTAAGAGTCCCGTCTTAATCCGGTATTCTCTGTCCTGCAGATTTCCATGTTTAAAGTGGATATCAAAAGCGCCGGATAAGGCATTTCCGTATTCTGCGGGCATCCCTCCGGTATAAAAGTCAGAACGGCTGAGCAATTGTGCACTAAAAATGGTAATGCCTCCTCCGGAGGTTCCGGGTCGGGCAAAATGATTTGGATTGGGAATATCAATTCCTTCCAACCTCCACAAGATGCCGAAGCTGGAATTGCCCCGGATAATGATGTCATTTTCCGTATCGTCCCCCCCTTGTTGAACACCGGGGTAGGAGAGCGCCATACGTCCCATATCATTTACACTGGCCGCAATGCGTTCGGTCTCTTCTACCGTAAATGATCTGGCGCTGACCATTGCCAGGTTATTGACGGGGGCATTGGCAAATCCGGATGCAACTACCTCAATGCTGGCCAGGTCCACGCCTTCCGAAAGCTCGATGTCAACCTGTACCGCTTTCGCGGATGTGATCACCAGACCTTCGGTGGTGAAGGTCTGATATCCGACATAACTGCATTGCAATTGATGTCGTCCCACCGGCACTGCATCCAGACTGAACGATCCGTCATCGTCTGTTACGGTTCCCATCAGCGGATCGATCTCCAGAACGATGATCGAAACCCCGGCAAGCGGCTGATGGGTAACCTGGTCAACTACTTTCCCGGTCACTCGTTGGGTTAATGATTGGCTATAAATTGTGGCTGAGAAGCCAATGACAAGAATCCAGACGGCTGCAAAAGCGAGACCACGAAGTAATGTTCTAGTCATAACAATTAGTCTGAAGTGAAGCGATCCATTCCCGGACGACAGCCACACCCTCTTCATGCACCATGGTCCTACCCAATTCCGGCATCATGACTCCCGGATCAATGGACTGTATGCGGTACATTAATATGGATTGATCCGGTTGTCCGGGTTTGATGTCAAATGTTCTGCCACCGGATCCTTTGCCTGCTGCTACGGGCACCTTGCATAATCCAAGGTGTGTCTCATTGGTCTCCGTAAATTGCAGATAGAGTCCTGAAGTATTCCCCGGGCCTTCCGGGCGATGGCAATGCCCGCAATTGACATCAAGATAAGCCAGAGCCCTGGTCTGCAGGTCTCCTGAAGCCGGGTCATCCCATGTTGGCATAGTGGCAAGTGAATCCGTATTTGAAAATTTTTGCAGAAATCCATTGTTGACCCATCGTTCGATTTGATTGATGGTAGATCCATCCTCCTGATTGACGAGGCGGTTTAAATTGGCGTACTTCGGGCCGATTGGCTGGACGGATTCATTTTGATTGTGACAGTTTTTACACTGATTTTTATTGGGGACCAGATAATGAATGGACTGGTTATTGCCTGCTGTGTCAACCCAGGAAACCGGTAGTATGGCGCCAACCGGGCTATATATTGCTTCATTTTGTTCGTCATTCCAGATGTATGCATAAGCCGACCAATGGCCTTGTTCACGGACCAGCAGCCTGGTTTCCAGGATTTTTATTTCCTCTGAGACCTTCCGCATATCCGCTGGGTAATAAAAGTTTTTGATCAGCATGGTACCGTCCGGAAAACTTATGCTGCCATCTTCAAGCATTGATGCACTACTGTCCTCCGGCATCCACACAAAACGAGCCTTCAAGGCATAGTCGGTGAATAAGGAATTGATCACCTCGTAAGGCAAGACCGAACCATTCGGATGCAGTGATGCCATTTCACCTTTAAACAAATGATAGTCTGAAAGCAATTTGAAGGGAACTCCTGGCGGTGGCAACTGCACGAGTGGGGTAGGGCTACTACAGAATTCGATCAGCAGGACAAGGATCAGCACCAAGCCCATCAGTTTTAATCGCATTATTGGCAATTATAAAGTGAGGGATCCTGGCTTACATGGTCAAAGTCATGGGCGGCATCTACCATGGCAAACCGTAACTGGTCTCCTGTATTGTCGTGTATGCAGATATTCATGGAGTTGGAAGTTTCATCATCATTGCGGGTGATGCCATCGTAAAGAATATCCTGAGGTTTGCCGGGAAACAACAGATTAACCATTTTTCCAAAATCCTTGCTTAAATCGGGAATGGCTCGCTGCCGGTCATAGGCATTGTCATGGATGGAGATATCATAGGTAAATGGATCGTACCGTTCATCTTTCCACGGAAGTTCGGTGATGTGGTAGCTGGCGATAGCCGTACCGATGGTTTTATGTCCGGTGATGTTGTTTTCGTAAATATTGACCTTTTTGGCAGCTAACAGAATGATCCCCGTGCCGGGAGGCACAATGGCTACCATGTTCCCTTCAGCGGCAAAATTCTTATGATTGTTGTCGACAATCTGGTTTTGAAAAACATCGCAAGAATGGCCGTTGACGACCTGCAGGTCAGGCAGGTCAAAAACCAGAATGCCTCCGGAGTTATTTTCCGCCCGATTATGATAGACCCGGGAATTTATGCAGTTCTCGATTTCAATCCCTGCTACATTCTCGTGCGCATAACTGTTACGGACTACAACATCCTCAGACTGCCCGACATAAATACCGGCATCTGAAGCAAATGAAGCCTCACAACTATCGATTAGGACATGTTTGCATTGCACAGGGTACAGACCATACCCGCCATTGGATGCTTTTGCTCCGTCCGTCCAGGTGGCTTTCACCCGTTGAATAACGACCTGCTCGCAACCCTGGAGTTTTATCCCGTCACCAAGCGCATCCTGAACCGTAAAATCTTCCAGGGTGACACTATCGGCCGTTATTCGCAGTCCTTCGGCACCAGCTTGCTGGGTTTTAAAGGAAAGGATGGTTTTGTCGATGCCCGCGCCGCGAATGGTTACACGAGCTATTGCATCCAGCGAAAGAGAACGATCCAGTTCGTAGATCCCTGCAGGAATCTCGATGATGGAGCCTGGTTTCGCATCCAGTAACTGCGCCTGGAGTTTATTATAGGCATCCTGATCTGCCACTGGTTGTGGACTTTGCTGACAACCAAGAAATAATAATCCAATCATCAAAAGAAGACCTGAGAAAATTTTAAACATAGGGTTTCATTAAAAGAATCAAGTAAATGGAACATTCATGGAATAGAGTACCCTTTCGCGGATGTTATGATGTCCACCCCCAAAGGTTTTAGTTCATTTCCGTTAATCCGTGGTTTTTGCTTCAAACTGGATGACCCAGGCGTGCTGGCTTTTCATTTTTTTTCGGACTTTTTCGGGAATCTGTACGATCATCCCTTTGTCTCCATTCGCTATCCAATCCAGTTCATCCCCGGTTTCCAGTACGGTAACTTTCGTGCCGTTCTTTGGCTTCAATTGTTGCAAAGACCAATATTCCGGCGGACTGCTCTCTTCCTCGTCTGCCAAATAAATGGCATAGACGGTGTTTGAATTTTTCTTTCTCGTATAACAGATCTTTCCTTCCTTGTAAGGCGCTATAGCCCTGGTGGCGTAAATCGCCGCCTGATTGATCTGCATCCAGTCACCGATACCCTTCAGGCGATCAAAAGCCTCCTGGTCCCAGGTTCCATCCGGGCTAGGACCGATGTTCAAAAGGAAATTTCCACCCTTAGCAACGATATCCACCAACAGATGGATCAATTGATGGGTTGATTTGTAATGTGGTCTTTTACTGTACGACCAGCTATTCCCCATGGTCATACAAGTTTCCCAGGGATAGGATAACGCCCGTTCAGGAACCTGCTGTTCCGGGGTGCGGTAATCTTCGTATGGACCATGGACACTGCGGTCTACAACGAGCAAGCCTGGTTGATGCGATCTGGCCATAGAGGCAATTCTGGGCATATCAATGTCTTGCGGGTAATCCGGTATCCGGTAACCCCATGAGCGTACTTCTTCGGTAATCGTGGAATCCGGTCGGACCCAGCCTCCATCGAGCCACAGGATGTCAACTTTCCCGTAGTCACTCATTAATTCTTCAATTTGATTGTAGGTGTAGTCTTTGAATTTTTGCCAGCGATCCGGATGCTTGTTGGTGTCATAATTGGTGCAGCGATCAGGCGTTGCCCATTCCGGTGCCCAAAAATCTGGTGAATGCCAGTCCGGCTTGGAAAAATAAGCACCGATGCCAAAACCCTGATCCCGGAAAGCATTAAAAAGTACTTTGGTGACATTGGCCCGGGGATCATTATGAAAAGGCACTTGTGGCCCGGTAATACGGTAATCCGTCTGCTTGGTATCGAACATGCAGAAACCATCGTGGTGTTTGGTTGTGAACACCAGATATTTCATGCCGGCATATTTGGCGGCATCCACCCAGGGCTGAGGATTAAATTGTTGTGGATTAAACGTGTTGGCAAGCGCTTCGTAATCTTTTTTATACTGGGTATAGTCAGCGCCATTGCGTGAACACCACGGTTGGTCTTCTGAACATATGGACCAGGACTCCACGACGCCCCACTGGCTGTAAGTGCCCCAGTGCATCATAAGCCCGAATTTCTGGTCTTGCCACCAGTCCAGTTTTTGTAACACCATCGGGTCCGTTGGCATCACATAAGCCTGGCTGAAAACTAGTTGGATGGTGAATAGAAAAGATAAAGTTAGGACATGCTTCTTCATGGTGAAAAAGGTATAAAAAATGTTGGAAATTCTAGCTTATTTACTGCAAGGACTGATCCGGAGGGATGTTACGGATTAGCTCGTCCGCCGGGATAGGATTGAGCATCCCGGTAATCTCATTCCAGTTGCGTACGGTAAAAGTTGGTAAAACGCCGGGTTCACCGTTGATTTTGCCATTTGGATTAAACCAGCAGGTATGCATTCCGGCATTTTGGCCACCACCTATATCTGCAAACAGGTTGTCTCCAATCACAAGACATTGACTGGGTGACGGATTCCCCAATTGATGCAGCGTATGGCTAAAAAAAGCCGGGTCCGGTTTCGTCTTACTGATTTCACCTGAGATAATGATGGCACTGAAAAGCGGAGTGATGCTGGACCGCGCCAGTCTGGGACGTTGAACGTTGGGCAATCCATTGGTGATCATTGCCAGTTTATAGGATTTTGCCAGTTCATGCAAGGCAGCTTCCGCTGTATCAAGGTAATGGACAATACCGGAAAGATGTTCGACATAACGCTCGTGATACAATTCGGGATCTAGCTTAATTCCTACTTCCTCAGCAAGTTGGGTAAACCTTACGGTTCGAATTTGTTCCCTGGTAAGAATTCCACGTTCATGTGCATCCCACGCCGCAAGATTCAAGCGAGTGTATATCGGATGCCACTCTGACCGGAATGTCTGGCCAAAATCCTGAAAGGTTTTCTCCAAAGCTTCTTCCTGACAGCGGTCAAAGTCGTAAATCTTGTGGTCAGCGTCTATCAGTAAATACCGGTATGGGTGTTGTGTCATTCTTGTCCTGAAATTGAAAGGTCTAAGATACACCGATGTTTGACTTTACTTCAGGGCAGGTAAAAGAATGCGCGTTTACCTTCCGGATCCTGGTAATGTTCCTAAATTACCTGAATAATCATTGGTTGATAAAGAATATGAGCATTAGGAATGTAATTCTTGGTCTGGCGCTGGTTCTGGGAACAATACCGGTACGGGCAGGAAATCCCGCACGGATACTGCTCTGTGGTCAGCGATTGCTTGATGGTACCGGGATGACACGGCCCGAGGCCAACGCCCTGCGGGTACAGCTCAATGCATTAGGTAGTGACGACTTAATTGTGAATGCTTTTCGGGGAGGGGAGGACACTAAGGCCCTTCCGGTCAACCAGGATTTGATATTTCTGATGCCTGATTGGGTGGATCAGCTGTCAGACGGAATGGCGTGGCTTAAAGATACGCTCACCTGGTATGAATACTGGGTGCGTATCATTGGTGCGGTTCAACAAAAGAATCCTCACAGCAGGTACATCCTGTGTCTGCCTCCGCGGATGGCCTCAGCTGATATTTCCGGTTTGGATTCCATCTGGCAGGCGTTGAACCGGCCTAAACTTTTGGAGCTTGCAAATCATTGGGGATGGGAAACGGTCGATCTTCATTTGATCCTGACCGCACACCCGGAATATTGGCAGGATGACCGGCATCTGTCATCCATCGGGGCTGGTGTCATTGCCAGGAGATTCTACGAGACTATTGATCAGCAACGGTTTGCGGCCCTAAAAGTGCCCTTGCCTGGAACACCTTTTGACTATTACGGTTATTCCGGCATGGAAGGCCGCCAAGACGATCGTATCTGGAGAATCGTATCTCCAAAATATGCGGCAGCGGGTCATCCGTGGATCTGGCGGATGCGATTTTGGGGACATGAACCCCAGACAGAAATAGCGTTGCTGGAACGCGGTTATTATCTGGTCTATTGCGATGCCGCCGAATGGTATGGAAACGAGGCGAATATGCAGCTATGGGATTGGTTTTACTACCAGCTTCTGGCGGCAGGCTTGGCTCAAAAGGGTATACTGGAAGGCTTTTCACGTGGTGGAATGTATGCTTACCGATGGATGCTGCATCGACCGGAGTCGGTTGCCGGCGTTTATGCCGACGCACCGGTACTGGATATGAAAAGCTGGCCAGGAGGCAAAGGCCTTGGCCCTGGAAGCCAGCAAGATTGGGATTTATTTAAAAAAGATTTTAACCTGCCCAGTGAAGCAGATGCTATGGCTTTCACCGGAAATCCGTTGGACCAGGTGAAGCAAATTGCGGACTTGCGCATACCTCTGTTGCATGTAGTCGGCGATGCGGACAAAATTGTACCGGTCGATGAGAATACCAATCGGTTTGTGGCAGGCGTACGCGCAGCGGGCGGTGATGTTCGGGTCATCCACAAACCAGGTATCGACCACCATCCCCATAGTCTCCCAGATCCGACGCCAATTGTGAATTTTGTACAGGAGTGCTACGGGAGCAAAATTAACTGGGCAGCGTTACCAGCTCCCGGAAACGAATATCGTTCTGCTGCCGGCTGGCAAGCAGGCATGGAATGGCACAGCCTTTTTACGGAAATGAATGCGTTGTCTCACTCCGTCGACTCGGTGGATATGTTGCTGTTTGGCAATTCCATAACTCAAAGCATTGGTGGCCCTGGGAGGTCGGTGGCACACCGTCCCGGCGAGGCTGCATTTATGGAAGCATTCATGGACTGGGAGTGGTATAATTTCGGCATATCGGGAGACCGGACCCAGCATTTGCGCTGGAGGATCCGCAATGGTTCCTGGGCGGAACTTCACCCGAAGTATGTGGTGATCACGATCGGGGTCAATAACATACCGGCTGATCAGGTGGCTGAGATTTTTCAGGGGATTACCGGTATCGTGGAGGATATCCGGGCAAAGGATTCTTGGGTGAAAATACTGGTGGTTGGACCGCTGCCCACGAAAGATCGAACCAGTGAAAACCGGCGTTCTTTTGATCACGTGCATAAATTGCTGGCTGCCTTTCCATTTCCTGAGGGAGCGATCTATGATCCGCTTGCTTACGGGCTTCTGGATGCCAATGGAGATTTGCCTGCGAATTATTTCAGTAAGGATGGGATCCACCTTCTACCGGATGGTTATGCAGAATATGCCCGGTTATTGCGAAAGGCCCTGGAACAAATGCATGAATAAAGCCTTTTCGATTGTCCCTGAATTGTGGTTTCAGCGTACAAATCAGTCCACGAGGATTTCATCCACAAACAACCAGCAGGGTTCTCCGGGATTAGGGTGCCAGCGGGGATTCGTTTTCTGACCGGTAACTTTCACCCGGACAAACCGGGCTGATTGGTCCGGGAAGGTGACCAGGAAGTTCTTAATCGCCGGTGTGGCAGCGCCGGTAGCCTCCGGATAAGTCTCCTGGGCCTGGCGCTTCCAGCTTTTACCATCGTTAGAGATTTCTATCTGAATGCCGCGTGGAAAAAAGATCCAGGATGATGCATTCTCCAGGCAGCTTACCGTGACATGTGATACCGGAACCGCTGAACCCATATCCAAGGTTGCAGTCACGTCCTGTTTTTCAAATCCAAGCCATTGTCCATCCCCAAATTGATTGCTTCCCTTGTGAAAGTCGATCAGTGTAGAGGGGCCGGATCCTTGATATTTTTGATTGGGAGGCACACTTAGTGAAACTTCCTTGGGACGGTATTTGGATCGGATTAATTGCTTCGATCCAATGGGGCTGGATTGCCAGCCCGGTTTCGTAGCAAAGGCACGGATTTCTGTCGTACGCTTGATGGTGAAAGGTCCATTATAAAGTAAGGAAGTGCTATCAGGATCAGAGCCATCCAGCGTATAAAACACCTTGATACCATCCACATTGAGCATCAACTGGACTTGCAATGAGTCGGTGAAAAGTGTCTCATCGGTCTGTATGACCGGGGCCTGTAAGGGTATGATTGCTCCCAGATTACTCCCTGAAATTCCGGTATTAATTTCCAGAGATGGTTTTTTAGCGCTTAATTCCTGAACGCCTGCATCCGTAACCCCGGTTTGCCAGAGGAAGAGTTCCTGCAATTGCGGCAAATTTTCCAGGTTAACCAATCCGGCATCGGTCACGGCCGTCCCATATAAGTTGAGATATTGCAAATATTCCATCCCTTGAATGGCCTCGAGTGCTGCATCGGTAATGGAGGTGTTATCCAGATAGAGTCGTACCAGATGAGGAAAGCGGTCAAGGTCTTTGACCATGGCATCCGTAACGTTGGATTTACTGAGATTGAGGTAGGCAATCTGGTCGGCGATAGGGAAAAGCTTTTTCAGAAAATCGAGTTCCAGGTCCTGGCGGTAACTCATGTTGATCTCTACCAAGGGGTTTTCGGCAGCCAGGCGCATAACCTTTACCCCTTCATTTCGCAATGAAGTAAGCTTCTTTTCTCCCGGATCTTTGAGCTCCAGGCGGAATACCGGGTTTTCGGGTTTAATGGATTTTGCAAATACAGCCTGGATGCTTTCAGGAACATCTACGTCCTGGATCCGGTCCTCGAAGGTCTTGTGGTTTTGGACCCACCATTCTATGAGGGCCTCCTCATCTTCCGAAAGCTGCTTCTTGCCTTCCGGGGGCATATGGTCTTCATTGGTCACCGAAAGATGGATTCTTTGGATCAAAAGTGAATTATCAACATCTCCAGCGATAAATAACGGACCATCTTTTCCTCCTTTTTCCACACCTGCCTGATTATGCAGTAGCAACTCACCTTTAGCTTTCTCCGGATTATGACAGCTGGTACATTTTTGACGGAAAATGGGCTGAATAACATCCTGAAATACGAGGGAACTGGCATCTACTGCAACAGCTTCAGCCTCAGGTGCAGCCTTGGGAGGAAGTCCTAATACAGACCTCAACCCATTTGGCATTTTGTCGGTGAGGTATGAACTGCCATGGGTTAGTGCGCCGCCGAAATGACCTGCTAGCAGCAATACTGCGGTGGTTAGTGCGAAAACAGATAAATAAATTCTGCGATTGGTACCAAATTTCCGCAGAAGGAATACGACAACAGATAAAGCAGAAGTGCTGATTCCCAATATCTTATGAATGTTCAACAAACGTTCTTCATACCCCCCTTCCCATTGCAGAAAATAGCCAAGCATAGCTGTGATGATGGCCGTGATCATTCCCCAGAATAACAGAGACTGGATGGCAGCATTTAATCCGGTAGATTTGGTCTTTTGGTTAAGAAGTTCCAATCCGAGTGCTCCGACCAACAAACCAATGGGTAGATGCAAAAATACAGGGTGAAATCTTCCGAGGAACTCCAGCCAGGCCATAGGTTAAAGCTTTGCAATAAATGTAATCATTTCAGGTGAACCGTTCATTCTACGACAACTTCATCCACAAACAGCCATGCGGGCTGTCCAGCGCCAGGATGACCCTCAGGTAATACCGCTGAATTTTTTATCACCACTTTTAAGAAGCGTTCTTTGCGGCCGGTCAGCTCCATGGTGGTAAAAACAGTCCCGTCGTTGCCCGAAACCTGAGGGAAGACCTCATCCCAAAAATCAAATCGTTTGCCGTCGGCTGAGGTATAAACCTCAATTTTCTCAGCGGGTAAGATCCAGCTAGCCGCGGCATTCAGACAGCTTACGGTAAGTTTCGATAAGGTAACCGGACGATTGTACCGAAAATATAGGATGCAGTCGTTGCCCTCAAAGCCCAGCCAGGATCCATCTCCGAAATTATTGCTGCCCAACGTTCTATCCTGCAGGGTGGTAGCTCCTTGTCCCGGGTAGGTTGGTGAAGGAGCCTCCTCCAGGGAGACTTCCTCCAAAGCAGCTAAGTCATGTGATTTAAAGTATGTCCTGGTAACCACCGGACTGGGAAGGTATGAGTCGTTAAAAGCCTTGATTTTCAATACAGTAGAAGCTTTTACTTCTATGGGTTGGTAATACCTGTGGGCGTGCTCATCGGGTTCACTACCGTCTTCAGTATAATAATACCGGTTACCAGGCAATCCATTTTTAATCTCCAGGAACATGCGTCCCTGAAAGAAAGAGTTGGGCGGATTTATTTGGGGGGCTGCGAGCGATAAACGATCCTCAACGGCCGATTTAGCCGGTTTGATCCATTCCAGAAGCGCAGCATTCCTGCCTTCCTTCAGCCATGTCCAGGAGACCTTGGTGAAAAAGATGCCTCCCTGATTCCCTTGCTCGAACAATATTCCAACATCTCTTGGATTGAGTTGTACGAGATCCGAATAGGCAGCATTTCCAGACCATACGACGCGGGATTCTGTCCAGTGTGCACCTCCATCCAAACTGGCTTTCAAAACCAGGTTATTCCGGCCTGATACCGATTGCGGATTGCTCAATAGCAATGCTTTTTCCTTTTCACCCGCAAAAAATAGCGTGCTTGCCTGGCAGACCGGATCAGGAAGATAAGCATCGTAATAACTGGTGTCCCAGTGCGCTCCGCCATCATGGCTGATGCTGATCAATCGCTGGCGTTGGCGACCGGTTTGCTGCCTGGTGTTCAGGATCACGGTGCCATCTGTCCACTCCGTTGCTATGGATTCGTTTGATCCCGGATCAGTCACTTCCTCCGATTGATGGAAGGTTTTCCCATGATCATCGCTGTAGAAGCCATAAGCATGATAATCAGCAAAACTGTCTTGTGGCTCTCCTGCGGAATGATTGGCTGGAATAAATAATCTTCCGCGATAAGGCGAATGAATAAGTTGTAAGCCATGCCCCGGACCCAATGCATTGGTTCGCCAATCTTTTGGGTCCTGATATTCCTGTCGATAATCGGGTTGGTTGGGGTGGTGGACCTGTAGGGTTATGTTCTGCGGTTTTGACCACGATTTACCTAAGTCTGCACTGGTCTGAAACCAAATTTCGGTGACACCCCTGCCTGACCGGATGCTCCACTCGGACTCGGATGCCGTATTGAAGAAAAGAAATAATCGGCCCTTTGGGTAGCGGGGATCCAAAAGATCCCATACCGGTACCGGGTTGCCGGCTTTCACGGTTCCATTGGTAGCAATTGCTTGCAAGGAAGACCAGGACTTGCCATGATTTCTACTCTCTTTCATCACGATGTCCACCTGACCAAAGTCATCGCAACCGGTTTTGCGAGCTTCGCAAAAAGCAAGAAGCCTGCCATCCGGCGATTGAACGATCGCCGGGATCCGGTAGCATGCATAGCCTTCCTTCCCATTTTCAAAAACAGGCTCCGGGAATAAAGAATCCTGACCAGCTACCGGTAATACAACCAGGATCAATAAGAGCCCGGCGAACAATCGTATCATGCGACTCTGGTGAGTTTATATGGATAGACTTTATCGGAATTCCATTGGGCTATATAAAGATTTTCATCTTCATCGACACAAACGTCATGCGGGTGCTTGAAGGCCTGGACCGTCTGGAATAATGGGTCCAGCTGACCATTAGTGTAGACAGGTGCTGAGCCTCCGGGAACACTTACGACCTGATCGTTTTTGTCCAGAATGGTGACAAAGCCAGAACCTGAGTCCCAAGGCAGGTGCGAGATGAGTGTAGCACAGTAGACATAATCTCCGTGGATAACCGGACGACAGATGTATGCCCCTGGTACCGGAATTTCTTTGATCAGTTCACCGGATAGACTAAATCGCTTCAGCTTATTCTGCTGACGGGCGGTAATCAGCAAAGTTGGTTCGCCCGGCATGCGCGTATCCAGCGCGATTCCGTGGGCATTGTCAAAATTAGCCGGTGATGGCCCACGACCGCCGAAAACATTCTTTAGTTTGCCCTGACTGTCATAGTGGATGATGTATTGAGCCCCATAGCCATCCGCCACATAGATATCTCCGTTTGGAGCTATTGTCGTTTCGGTGGGGATGTATTTGTCAGCACTTTCGTATTTGCCACTTTCCGCCGGGTAGGGTAGAACCATGATTTCCCGGCCATCCAGTGTGGTTTTGATGACCTCATGCCGATTGTTGTCGCAGATATACAAAAATGATTCGCCCCCTTCCTCGGATAGTGTTAAGCCGTGTGCCCCGGGATAGGTGGTCCCCCAGGTCTTTATGGGCTTCCCATCTTTGTTGTAAATGATCACATTGTTTTTGGTTTCGTTGGTTAACAGGAATATCCTGCCTTGTTTGTCCTGAATCATTTCATGGCAATCTTTCACAGGTATTACGTGAGGATTCAGGTCGCCCCAGTGCCTATCCAGCCGGTAACGATGGTCATTATGCCCAAGGATTACCTCCTCAGGCGCCAGGTTACGATGGATATAAGGTAATGTTGCCAGGGAGAGTGTAGTGTCACGAAGAAATTGACGTCTTTTCATAAGAATAATAAATCTTTTAGCTCAACCAAATTAATCATCTCGTCTGGACAGCGACTCAGTAGTAATCACTTTTAAGTATCGTACAATATATCCGTTGACATATTGTACCTCATTCAATACCTGGTTCTTAGTCAGCGAGACAACCCTTGAATCACGTTAAATGTAGCGAAAAAAACTTACCGGTGCAGGCAGTTTGCTATGCTTGTTAAGATTGTGTTAAGTTGATTCTGGCCGGTGGGATTAGCGTATTTTTGCGCCTTAAAGAGCCTTTAAAAAATGTCAACTATGAAAAAAACTGCAATTGTTCTCTTTCTGCTGTTGTTCCTGACCGGATTTGGTTTTGGACAGATTAGCACACCGGCAGCAAGCCCTACCGGAACCGTGAAGCAAAACGTGGGTCTCATTAATATTGAGATCGAATATTCTCGTCCAAGTGTAAAAGGACGTAAAGTATTTGGCGATTTATTACCGTACGGCGAGTTCTGGAGAGTCGGAGCAAATTCGGCTACCAAATTGACCTTTAGTGGTGATGTAACCATAGGTGGAACTGCCGTAAAAGCCGGATCTTATGCCTTGCTGGCCAAACCTGGCATGGACGAATGGCAAATCATGCTCTATCCGTATTCCACCACCAACTGGATGGCCTATATGGAAGAGACTCCTTTGGTGACCCTGACAGTGAATAGTGAGAAAATTACAACGCCTGTTGAAACACTGACCATTGGGATCGATCACATTCGTTCGGAAAGCGCCCACCTGGTTATCAGCTGGGAAAACACTTTGGTTAAATTTCCAATTGAGTTGAACACGGACCAGGCGGTTATGGCAAGTATAGATCGTACCATGGCCGGTCCTTCGGCAAACGATTACTATGCCGCAGCGAGCTATTACTTTAATGAAGGTAAGGATGCCAAACAAGCTCTGGAGTGGGTTAATAAATGCTTATCCATGGGGCCGGAGCGCTATTGGATCGTTCGGTTGAAGTCTCAGCTACAAGCTGAAAATGGAGACTACAAAGGAGCTGTGGAAACGGCTAAACGTTCCATGGAGTTGGCCAAGGAAGCCAATAACCAGGATTACGTCCGGTTGAACGAAAAAGCCATTGAAATGTGGATGAAGAAGATGTAATTATCTTCGCGAAACAATAAAAAAGCCACCGGATCAAGCTGACCAGGTGGCTTTTTTATTTCAGGTAATTTGGATTATTTCACCGAAATGAAGACACCCACTTCCGCATCCGGGGAACTCCGGTCCCGGCCATAAACTTCAAAGTCAGAACGATAGTCTCGGTTCAACCGGGAGGTGTCCATTAACCGGATCTGACTCCATAAGGTATTGATGGCGTTCGGCATTTGTCCGTGAGCAATAAACTTTTTATAGTTTCCTCCCCCAATGGTACGACCTGTGAGACCACCCGGAATACTATCAAGGGTGCTTACTTTTGCGCCCATGATGATCCGGAAGCCTTCATCCGGATTATTCGCATAATCGGTATAAACGATGTAGACATCGTTACTTAGTTTGTTGGGTATGCGATCCATAATTTTTTGTGCATAAAGCTGGCCCCAGAATATTCCGATGTCGGTCGTGTTTTGTTGATCCTGCAAACTGGAAATAACCGTTAAACCGATGACCTTGAATGGTTCAACCACGAGATCTTCAGAAGGTGGCTGACAAGCCGGGAGTAGGGAGATGGCCCAGATGGCAATGATCAGACGGAGCGTCAAATTTGATTTAATCATACCTTTATTGATCCGATAAGCGGACAAAAATAAGGGATCAGGTTCAGTTTTACCACATCCGGCGAAAAAGGATGATTTGTACCGGCTAATTGAGAAAATTAAGGATTTGGCGAATGGATGCCCGCTTGCGGTAGTTTGGGTCAAAATGCGCATAAATAATTTCCCCCCCGCGATCGATCAGGTAGGTAGCCGGGACCGGCAAAATGGCCTGGTGATGTGCCAGATCTTCCGTGGGCTTGATGATGGCACTTTTTTCAATCCTTTCGGTATAATCTTCCGTAGCATGGAAGGTAACACCATAAGCATCAAGGATGACATGGGTGGTGTCAGAGACGATTGAAAATCGGGCATTCACGGATCGCGACATAATGGAAACACCTGCCATTGACTCAGGAGTAACTGCTATCACTTTGATTTCATTGTCTTCCAGCAGATCCAGTGAATCCGATAATTTTTGCAATTGGGCATTGCAGATGCTGCACCAGTGTCCACGGTAAAACATCAGAACTACTTGATGATCTTTATAGATATCGGAAAGTCTGAATGACTCCCCACGCTGGTCCGTAGCATAAAAATCAGGGGCGTACATACCGGTAGGCAGACCAGCAGGTACCAGATAGCCGGTATCGATTCCATACTGAGTCAAATCCTCGATGTCAACAGTGTAGACATTTTCTGCGCGTTGTATACCCTCCTGAGCAGAAAGGCGGTGTGAACCCAGAAGCAGCAGCATTAAAACAATCGATTGGATGGTGTACTTCATTTGCTACCAGCGTTAATATTATGTTAAACGTAAATTTAATTGGTATTATTGAATCAAGCGGCAGGAATACGACGAATCCGATATTTCAATAGCTGAATCAAAGCCCCTGGAGATCCTTCTGAGGGATGTGAGAAGACAATCACTGGTTTCGGGTTTTCAGGTATTCCAGCATTAAATGGAGTTAGCATGCAACCTAAAAGCACCCCGCTTGCCAAAAAGCTGGGATTTAAGGCAGACCTGCGCATCTGCTGTCTGAACCAACCGGTCGATTACCTCACCTATTTTGATGAAATGCCGGAAGGAATTCTTTGGTGCACCCGGCCTGAACCTGACCTGGATATCATCCATTATTTTGTCACAAAAAAGGATAAGCTCGCCGAAGACCTCCCCTGGCTGAGGACATTAATTGTGGCAAACGGTGTGATCTGGGTGTCGTGGCCAAAAAAGTCATCGGGTTGGACCTCTGACGTGACCGAAGATGTTATTCGTGATCTGGCCATTTTCCACCGCCTTGTGGATGTTAAAGTTGCGTCGGTTAATGCCGTTTGGTCCGGACTAAAACTGGTTATCCCGCTAAAATATCGCTGACAGATCGGCCAGGTACGAAGATTTGGTTTTGGAGCAAATAGGTTAGGAACGATTAAAGTGAGATTATTTTTTTCAATATATATATGAATTATTAATGTAAAAATATAACTTACTCACAGTTCAGCTAGCTGGTTATCGGCAGCGGTGAAAGCACCCGCTTCCGGAAGGAATCAATTGGAAAAACTAAACGCAGAGATTATGGCTAAGATGTCGCAAGCCCAATACCGAATATTGTTGAAGACATTATTTTGGGCCAAGTGGATCCATGAGAACGGTGAGACGCTGGATCAGGAAGAGGCAGTTGCGCTGGACAAATTGCTGCACCTTTTTATGAAAGCGGCGTGGAAAGAAGGACTGGATTTTGTTGACAGCACTTCTACGGATGGTAACCTGGCTCTTGCAGACGATCTCCAGGCGGAGGCATTTGAATTTTTGGCCAATTTCCAGGATGATGCTTTCTGGGAAGAATTGTGTGACCGGTTGGCTGAAAGGGATATGGAAAACGCCATCGACCCGGAGGAACTTATCCTGATGGATGAAGAACAGCGTCAAAACCTGCAGGACACCTATCGTCAGAAATATGAAGGTGAATTTGAACTCTACGGTTTGACCTTTCTAAAAGTCTTAAATCCCCATTGGAATTAATGCAGTGACCAGTTCAGGATATTCAGTCTCTTCCAGAAACGATTCATGCGCGTTATGGAAATTGCCGGATTGAGGGCGCTGTTGATTGAAGATCTGAAAAGACGGGGGTATACCCTAAGGATGGTTCCATTACAGGGTATGATCCATGTTCCGGATTTGCAAAAAACGGTGTCCATTGAGAATGTGCGCATCGAATTTTATCAAAAGCATAAATTGAACGAAGAGGCGGATTTCCTTTGTTATGGATTTTGCCTGATGTCCGGGGAAAAGGGATATTGGATTGAAGAATCAAATAGCTGATGAATTAATACGGATCTTTGGATAGCTCATTATTGAATGAACACATTGTCCTTCAATTGCCATTTGGTCTGGTATTGTTGGACGAATTCAAAATGGAACAATGGCACAACCAGCATGTTTTCATGCATTTACAATTGGATCCGCAACTGCCGCTTGAAAAAAAATCCTACCGGGAGCTCTTTTCTGCTGTAGAAGGATTGTATAAAGTCATTCACAAGCAGACTTCTACGAACTTTAAACCTTTTCGCATTTTCGCTTCCCGAACCGAGGCCGGTAAATACCTCAACATTTGGGGAAAGCCAATGCTCGGCGGGATTCTGGTCATTACATCCGACGTGACTGAACTGAAGCAGCTAGAGCATAAAAATCTGGAGGCTATGGTCGAAGGACAAGAGGTTGAACGTATGCGTTTAGCCAGAGAATTGCATGATGGTTTGGGACCGCTAATGTCTGCTATTCAACTCAAAGTGGATCAGAGCATTTCCCCGCCTTCTCCGGGTGAACCCGATAAAGCAGGCGAACTTAAAGACCTGATCCATACCGTGTCCAAGGAAATAAGGGCGGTCTCCCACGCCCTGATCCCGGGATCGCTGCTTGATTTTGGGCTTTCGCCTGCCTTGAAAAGTTTGTGTGAACGCATGGAACAGCCAGGATTGGAGATCACCTACTATGCTCCCAAGTCGGTGCCCCGGCTGGAACAGGCTAAAGAACTGGGCATCTACCGGATTGCACAGGAATTGCTTCACAATGCTTTAAAACATGCGCGGGCAAACCATATCCACATGCAATTATCTTCGGATGGCGGAAATCTGACGTTAAGTGTGGAAGATGATGGGACAGGAATGAGCAATCTGGATCCGGCTGACAGTGGTATCGGCCTCCGAAACGTGCGCAACCGGACCCGGTCTCTCGAAGGTACATTTGTGTTGGAATCCCAGCCCGGTAAAGGGGTGTTGGCCTTGGTGGAAATACCGGTAATATGATTAGGATCCTCATAGCAGATGACCATAAGATCTTCCGTGACGGATTGGTTTCCCTCCTCGCGCAAGAGCCCGACCTGCAGGTTGTGGGACAGGCTTCATCGGGTCAGGAGGTGATCAATCAGTGTGAAAACCTGCCCGCTTGTGATCTGGTTATCCTGGATATTCATATGCCTGGTATGCCGGGTGAGGCTATCTGCAAATGGATCAAGGAAAAATATCCCAAATTACCGGTGCTTGTGCTTTCCATGCATGACGAATCAACCTATATCCTGAAAATGCTGGAGGCAGGTGCCTCCGGATATCTTTTAAAGGAAGCTGGGGCTACCGAGTTATTGCAGGCCATACGGACGGTTTCACGGGGAGACACCTACTATTCGCAGCATGTATCACAGACCATTTTGCATCAATTAATCCGGGGTAAGACGCAAAGCAGTCCTGAACGCAGTCCTTTAACCAAGAGAGAAATTGAAGTCCTGCGTTTGATTGCCGAAGAATATTCCAATCAGGAAATTGCCGATAAACTCTTTATTAGCATTCGGACAGTGGATACACACCGAACCAATATCCTTGAAAAATTGGATCTTAAAAACACGGCAGGACTGGTCCGCTATGCCATGAAAAATAAGCTCATCGATCCTGGGCAATAAATTATCCTTCTTGCGACCTACGAAAATCTCGTAGAAAAAATACGCAAATCTCCTGACTCAAATTACGCTGAAACCCTCGTATTCGCGAGGTTGTTAGCATCTACATTTGCATGAAACATTGCACCATGCAAGCAACTCTTTCTACCGACGCCGATCTGGTTCGCCAAATTAAGATGGATAAAGATCAAACTGCTGTCTCCCAACTTTATAGCCGGTACTTTCCGCGTTTATTCCAATATTCACTAAAACTGACCGCTGACAAAGAGGCAGCCTTCGATATTGCCCAGGATGTTTTCATTAATGCTTTGGACAAAATCGGACAGCTAAGGGAAGAGCAATATTTTCAATTTTGGATATTCCGCTCCGTGAAAAATGAATGCATGGACCACTTGAAAGCTAGCACGTGCCTGAAGCTGGATGACGTATCGCCAATTATTTCCGGTATGCGGGCTGAAGATGAAGATGAATGTTTGCAGTTGCAGGACCTCGAAATGCATTACGCGCAGCTCCTTGATGCCGCTAACCGTTTGCCGCAAAATATGCGTGACATCTTCCGGATGAAATACCTTGAATCCAAATCGTTGAAAGAAATCAGTGGCACAACCAATCTAACCATCTCGGCGGTTAAAATGAGACTTGCCCGGGCCCGCCATAAACTGGAGGAATCGTGCAGTTTCGCTGCCCTCTACAATTAGGTATTGATCCGGTTCCCGAATAATTGACCGGAACAGGCTATTCTGACTGCTCGAGAGCAGGACGATGGGTATCACCCTAAGATCAGTCGGTCGCATCGCTGGCAAATCCTGCCCAATGCATTACCTTGCGGATTAGCTTAAACAATTTGATCATGTTCCATTCCATAAATCCGGTTGATGGCTCCACCATTAAGGACTACCCGGAAACCTCGAACGTGAATGAATGCATAGACCATTCGCACCAATGTTGGGAATCATACCGGCGCTCAAAATTTTCAGAACGAAAAAGCCTTATGATCAAGCTGGCCGAGTTGCTTCGGCACCAGCGGGAAGATCTCGCAAAATTAATGACGATGGAAATGGGGAAAAGAACGGGAGAAGCTCTGGCGGAGGTGGATAAATGTGCCTGGGTCTGTACGTATTATGCGGATCATGCCGAGCGCTTCCTGCAGAATGAACGGATCGAGACCGATGCTTCGGATAGCTATGTAGCTTACGAGCCGCTGGGTGTGATCCTGGCCGTTATGCCCTGGAATTTTCCATTTTGGCAAGTGTTCCGATTTGCTGCCCCCGCACTGATGGCTGGAAATACGGCATTGCTGAAGCATGCCAGTAATGTGAGCGGATGTGCCATAGCTATCCAGCAACTTTTTAGCGATGCGGGATTCCCCGAAGATGCATTTATCACATTGCTTATACCCTCTTCTAAAGTTAAAGAGGTAATTGCGCACCCGAAGGTAAAAGCGGTAACACTTACCGGCAGTGAAGCTGCCGGACGATCGGTAGCTGCTGAAGCCGGCAAATACCTAAAAAAATGTGTCCTTGAGCTAGGAGGCAGCGATCCCTACCTGATTCTTGCAGACGCTGACCTTGAGCTTGCTGTGAAGACCTGTGTACAAAGCCGTTTACTTAATGCCGGTCAATCATGTATCGCAGCCAAAAGATTTATTCTTGTGCCGGAAGTATACGACGCTTTTACCGACCTTTTCCTTCGTGAAATGGAAAAGATTACCGTCGGGGATCCTACCCAGGCTGCCACCGGAATAGGTCCCTTAGCCCGAGTTGATCTCAGGGATGACCTTCATGATCAGGTGCTGCGTTCGGTAGCAATGGGAGCCCGGATACTTCTTGGAGGGAATATTCCGGAAGGAGTAGGGGCCTATTATCCTCCGACTGTGCTGACGGATGTCACCCCGGCCATGCCCGCCTTCCGGGAGGAGCTGTTTGGGCCGGTTGCTCCATTGATCCGCGCTGAAAGTGAAGCGCATGCTCTGGCGTTGGCCAATGATTCTGAGTTTGGGTTGGGAGCTGCAGTCTTCTCGGGGGATAAGGGACGGGCTCAGCGCATAGCGCAACAAGATCTGCAGGCCGGCAGCTGTTTCGTGAATGGCCTGGTAAAATCGGATCCCAGATTACCCTTTGGGGGGATCAAGCTCAGTGGCTTTGGCCGGGAGTTGTCACACCATGGTATCCGCGAATTCGTCAATGTAAAGACCGTTTGGGTGAGATAGGGTAGTGTGGACATAACACTACTAAGCAGTAACCACTTCAATAAAGTAACGCCTCTTCCCGGTCGTTCAGGCTTTCGGTTTGTAAAGTTGTACCATAATGCGGCGGTTCTTAAGCCGTCCACTTGGTGTATCGTTGGAATGTTCCGGGAAATCTTCACCTAAGCCCTGAACCTGAATGCGATCCGGTCTTATCCCGCGTGCGATCAGAAAATCAGCAATGGTCTGAGCACGTTGTTCCGATAATTTTTGGTTTACCTGAGACGAACCCTGATTATCCGTATGCCCCTGGATGATGATCTTATGCGAAGGATTCATACGCATCAGCTGCACAAGTTTGTTTAGCTCCTGCTCCGATTCCGGTAAAAGTTTGGTGCTACCACTTTGGTAACTGATATGGGCTAAGGTGGAAAGCTTACCGCCTAGCAATGCACGAGCTTCCGCCGGCGTAAAAACGGTAGGTGTGGCTACGGTACTAAATTCCAGCTTCTCGAAACAAATCTCCTGTCGGTTGTTGAATTTGCCGGTAGCAGCCGTTACGCCCCAGTAAACTACTGGATTTCCTCCAAAGAGTTCCTTGACCAGATCACCATGGTAGGTAATGATACGGGCTCCGTCGAGGTGAAGACTCAGGATCTTATTTGGCTCATCCCACCGGATATCAAAATCATGCAGTTGACAATCTTCCACATTCTTGATGACCACCGGTCCTTCAAGGTTGAAAAGATGATCTACATACCCGTGCTGGAGAATGGCTACATGGTCCTGGGGTGGATCGGAAAGGTGTTCATTTTCCCAGGTATCAATTTCAATGCCCAATGAGGGATACAATCCGGAAAAACCCATGCCTTCTCCGGGACGACCGGTTACCAATGCATAGGGAGAAAACACGAAAACCATACCGTCCGCTCCGGTACGATCATCACAGCCTAACATTAAATGCAACTGCATTTCAAAAGAAGCATCCAGACGAATGGGCGCCTTATACCAAATCGAACCGGAAGCCCAGTCTACCGCCTCAGTCAGACGGAAACACCGGTCGCCAAGTTGTCTGGTATCTCCTGACAGTACAAAATCATTCACATTTAATGACTGGGCTTGTGCTATGGCCTGTGAAGCAATGCTAGCCAGCAAGGCGATAAGCCAAAATACGGGTATGTCTCGGATTGTTTTCAACGAATTAGTGATTACACGCCCATTCAAATTACTCGAAATCCCGTTGGGAGGCAACTCCTGATGATTTTTTCCCGGTTTCGAATCCATTATCATTAACTTCCCTGATGGCAAATTATTTCAAGGGAATACCTGTTAGGAGATCCAAATGTTGGAAATTGCTCCTTATTGGGTTAGCAATGGTAGAGCTATCCTGTCATAGCCCGATGGACCGGAATCCTCCGAATGTAATTCTGATTCTGGCGGACGATCTCGGTTGGAAAGACGTCGCTTTTATGGGATCCCAGTATTATGAGACTCCAAATCTTGATGCGCTTAGCCGACGAGGCACTTTTTTCACTGAAGCATACGCCGGTGCGGCAAACTGTGCGCCCAGCAGGGCCTGCCTGTTAACCGGGCTAAATACACCAAGACATGGTATTTATACGGTCAGCCCGGCAGAACGCGGCGACAGACGGACAAGAAAACTAGTTCCTGCTACGAACACGATGATCCTGGCAGATAGTTTTCTTACTATAGCCGAGGCATTGCAGCAAGCAGGATATGAGACCTGCTCAATGGGTAAATGGCACATCGGAAATGATCCACGCAGTCAGGGATTTGATCGGAATATAGCGGGGAGCGCTGCCGGGCATCCGAAAAGTTATTTTAGTCCCTATTCCAATGTCGCGTTGCCGGATGGGCCTCCCGGGGAATATCTTACCGACCGGCTTACGGATGAAGCAATCCGTTATATTACCGAGTCCCATCAGAAACCCTTTTTTCTGTATCTGCCATTCTTTGCTATCCATACGCCTTTACAAGGTGAAAAAGATCTCGTCCGTCACTACATGAGTAAGCCAGCGGTGGACGGACAAGGAAGCAATGCCGATTATTCTGCACTGATTACCCGCCTGGATTGGAATATTGGCCGATTGATGGATCGGGTGGATAGTCTGGGCCTTGACTCGAATACCCTGGTCATCTTTTCCTCAGACAATGGTGGTATATCCTACCTTTCCCGTCAGCGTCCTCTGAGAGCAGGTAAGGGAAGCTATTATGAAGGAGGCGTTCGCGTGCCGCTCCTGTTTTATTGGCCTGGAGTTATTCCCGAGGGAGCGTCCATTTCATCTCCCGTCAGTCAGCTTGATCTGTTTCCTACCATCCTGGATCTGGTTGGTATCCATTCGGATTTACGGACTGACGGTGTTTCTTTAAAAAATCTATTGCTGGAAAAGCAACCATTAGCGGACCGGGCCCTGTACTGGCATTTTCCGGTTTATCTGGAAGCTTATCGGGAGGGAGAAGATGAAAGCCGGGATCGGTTATTCCGGACCAGGCCGGGATCTTCTTTGCGGTATCGCAACTGGAAACTGCTCTACTACATGGAAGACCACAGCTATGAGTTGTATGATTTATCGACTGATCCGGGAGAATCAGAGAATCTTGATCAAAGAAACTTGCCGGTTGAGGATACCTTAAAAGCTATGCTGAGTAATTGGTGGCAAGCCACGAATGCTCCAATTCCAGAGACCTTAAACCCCGAATATGACGCTACTTTTACCGGACAGGCTCAATCCGGTAGAGAATGAGATACAGGTCTGGTGCACCGGCTTTTTCGACGGGAAACTTCCGGGTTTATTGAGGTCGATCAGGAATTGTGATGTAGCCAGTTCATGAGTACATAAACGATGATCATTCCAATACCCAGTGCCACGGTACCCATGAAATACCAGTAGAAGAATTTGTTTTTGTTTTCAGTCGTGTCAGCCATTTAACAAGCATTTCGGAAAAGACCTTAAAATGATTACAGGTCATCATCCCGTTCAAAATTTATTTTTGGTGCTTGTTAGGAGTGCTGTTGAAAATGTCTTCAAGCATTTGGAAAAGCTCCGGATGCTCAGATGCAAACCGGTGGGGTTGCTGAAAAAAATAAGTGCCGGCAACCGCAAAAAACTCGGTTTGATTTGTAGCACCATAGGGAGGAATATCGGATTTGCCCGAACGGATGGCTTCAATTTCCTGGTAAATCAATTGAATCCAGGGTAAAACATATTGTTTTTCCAGTAAGTACTCGGGCACACCATCCGTGGCACCGTCCGCCTTATCGATCAGATGGATGAACTCATGAATGCCGGTATTTGTCAGGCCTTCTTGTTCAAATCCGCGATGCAGGGAAGGTCGTGAAAAAATGATTTTACGGTTCATTGGGCCCCAGCCCACCATGCCCAGCACATTGCGGTCTTCTCCCTGCGTGGCATAATCGCCTTCACGAAATGCGTTCGGGTAGATCAATACTTCATCCAAATTGGGATATCTGGTCCAATTGGAGAAATGAAAGACCGGGATGACGGCGCTGGTGGCCACCAGCAAGCGATCGATGTCATTGATGTCGGTGCCAACCCCGGTGATGTTTACAGCCTGGAGAAAAGATTGTATCCTTGATTCAAACTGAAGCCGCTCGTCCGATGAAAGATTGCGGTAAAAGTGCACCTCCTTGGTGAGGTATTCCCGCCATGCCGGCAGAAAAGGTTTCATTGCCGGTGTTTTGGTTTTTTTGAATAAAAAAAACCAGATCAGAACCAAGCCGGTGCCTAAGCCTGCAATGAGCAGCATTCCCACCGGGTTCATGCGGATTGTTGTGCTTTAAGCATGTGTTGAATTCCGGCTTCAACCCCTCTTATTTCTGCGAGCCCTCTTAACCGGCCGATCGCACTGTACCCCGGATAAGTCTTCTTGCCCAGGTCATCCAGCATCTGGTGACCATGGTCAGGACGGACCGGAATCGATTTTTTGCGGCGTTGCATTTCAAGGACCATTTGGTAAATTACCTCTGGCAAATTGGTGTCTCCCTCCAGGTGGTTCGCTTCAAAAAAATGCCCTTCGGAATCCCGTTTTGTGTTCCGCAAATGCAGAAAGTAAACGCGGTCGGCAAATTTTGCGGCCATTTCGGCTATAGGGTTATCCGGTCTGGCTCCGTAAGAGCCGGTGCAGAAACAGAGTCCGTTTGCCATGGAAGGAACGGCATGTATTAAATCGGTAATATCCTGTTCGGTGCTCATGATACGCGGCAAACCCATGACTGAAAAAGGAGGGTCGTCCGGGTGGATTGCCAATACCACCCCGGCTTCTTCAGCTATCGGCGTGACCGCTTTCAGGAATTCGAATAAATGGCTTTTAAGGTCTTGGGGTTGGATCTTTTCATATTGGTTTAATGCGGCAAGTACCTCTTCTCTCGTAAACGATTCTTCACTGCCTGGAAGTCCCTGAAGGATGGTGTCGTATAGTTCTTTTTTCGAAGTATCGCTTAAGGCATCGTAATAGGCTTTGGCCATGGCTACCTGGGAAGGGGCATATTCCTGCCCGGCATTGGGTCTTTGCAGCATGTAAAGGTCAAAAGCAATCAATGCTTCTAATTCGAACCGGAGCGCCCGGCTTCCATCTTCTACGACGTATTCCAGATTGGTACGGACCCAATCCAGAATAGGCATAAAATTATAAGTGATTACCCGTACTCCGCACGTACCCAGGTTGCGCAAACTCTCCTGGTAGTTGTTGATGTATTCCTGGTAATGACCGCTTCTTTTTTTGATGTCTTCATGAACAGGCAGGCTTTCAACCACCGCCCACTTCATTCCCTCTGCTTCAATCATGGCCTGACGCATCCGGATCTCCTCCTTCGTCCAGGTTAAACCTACGGGTAAATGATGCAGGGCAGTAACTATCCCGGTACATCCAGCCTGGCGGATGTCCCGTAATGAAACCGGGTCATTGGGCCCGAACCATCGCATGGTCTGTTCCATGGCGATCATAACAAATTCAATTTAATCGCTAAAATCAACCAAAAGGTTGATTAGTTATAGGTTTTAGTGCTTTTATTTTGTGTGAATTCAATTTTAAATGTCATGAAATCATACATTTTTAACTTCCTATTTTTTATTGTAATTCCCCATTTCGTTTCAATAGCTCAGGAAGTGCCCAATTTTTCTATGGCCACCGATATTTCTGCCCTGCTACTTGCCGGAAACGGAACGCCGGTAACAAGTGTTACACAAAATATTTGTAGAACCATTCCCGCAAAATATCGATCATCGGTTTCTGGCTTGTTGATTCAGGAAGTCATCAATAAAATTGTTCAAACATATAGGTCCCAAAGGGTGCCGGAATGGTTTGAAGTTGAAAAAAGTGATATATACGCCTATGTGATTTCCTCAATTATTTCAAGAAACAGGCCGGCACCACCGGAAGAAAGCTCAAGATGTAAAAAAGCTAAGAGTGACCTGTATAGCCTACTGGAGGGCCTGCCGCGATGGATACAAATGTACACTGATTGCATAGCCCAACTTGATCCTTCTTTATACAGTTATCGACACCACTCCAGTGGTTTTTTGTGGGCTCCAACACCTCCACCTGATATTGATGATCTACCTCCAGTGACATTATGTCCAAAGCAAATAGCTGATCTCAGAAGATACCTCGGATATATTGATGATAAAAGTGACTTAGTTGCCAGGTATTGTGATTAACAAATAGGATATCCTATATATTAATGCTAAATGTTACTGTGTACTTTGAAAATAGGCGTCGAATAGATACACCTGTTTGATGATACCCAACAATGCAAACTCACCCTGCTCTTTAGAGTCAGCTTGCTCCAGGTAGGCTATCTTTTGTTCCAAAATATCCTGGTACCTGGCGTAGGCTTGGATGGCGGGATCTTCTTCGCTAGGGAGCATTGGCAATTTAGACCGCAGGGCTTGTGACAATACGGGGTAATCTTCGATGGAGTTTTCTGATTTCAGACCGCTCAAATAAGCTTGTATCCCTTGAATTTTATCCTTGATGGCTGGACTTACGTTCCATTTTACTCCATCATTCAGATGCAGGTCCATAGATTGATCAAGATGGGAAAATAGTTCTCCATATGCAGGTAAATCCGTTGATCCTTCGGGATGATTTTCCAGGTAGTGATCTTCAAACCAATCTGGTTTGTCCAATTCCCTACTATAAATGAAAGCAGCAATCTGCATAACCGTAGCACTATCTACCGGTTGCTTTGGCATTACCTGGAACCGGCGGACGGCGCCAAACATGAGGGCTTTCTCCTGGTCCGGATGCATTAAGAAAGAGGTCATATGCAGTATAAATGTATCCCGGTCCGGATATTCCGTCAGATAGCGACGTTTTACGGCTTCCAGTGGCGGTGCAATCAGATTTTCTTCCGGTATATTCTGGCTTGTATGGCATACCAGGCAATACCGGTTTACGTTTTCGGCTGCGGTCGATTGGGCTTCTTTGTCAGGTGATGTCTGGTTGCATGCAAGAACCAGGAAGAATAAGGTGAAAATCAATAAGGGCATTCTGGATTGTATCGCAGGGATCATAATTACCTTCTATTTTTGATACAGCGAATTACCGTATGTAACAGGAATTCATTGGTGAATTAGATCACCGGAGAGGCTGATTCAGGTTTTCTTTTGTTAAAAAAGTGCCCGCTAACTTTTCAAAGCACTTTTGAATCAATAATTTACTTTCCAACACTATTTGGGGAAGATCCACCAATTAAAATACCTGATATGAAGCTTAAGAAAATTTTACCTGCATTAATAGTAATGGTTCTGGGAAGCTGGTGCATGGCACAGTCCCCGGATTATTTGGACACCAGGCTGAGTTATGAACGCCGCGCTGCGGATTTGGTCAGTCGAATGACCCTGGAAGAAAAGGCCGATCAAATGATGCATTCAGCGCCAGCCATTCAGCGGTTGGGATTGCCTGCCTACAATTGGTGGAATGAAGCCCTCCATGGGATCGCGCGCTCTGGTACTGCAACCGTATTTCCCCAGGCGATCGGTTTGGGTGCAACATTCGATCCTGGTTTGATTTACCGGGTAGCTGATGCCATTTCCGATGAAGCACGTGCGATGTATCATGCGGCGATAAAGCAGGGGTATCATGAACAATATGGAGGATTGACCTTCTGGTCTCCCAATGTAAACATTTTCAGAGATCCCCGTTGGGGACGAGGACAAGAGACCTATGGCGAAGATCCTTTCCTCACCGGTCAGCTTGGAGCTGCTTTTGTCCGAGGAATGCAGGGAGATGATCCGCAATACCTTAAGACCGCCGCATGTGCCAAACATTTTGTGGTTCATAGTGGACCGGAGAAATTAAGACATGAGTTCGATGCGGTAGTTTCTGAAAAAGACCTCAACGAAACGTATCTCCCGGCTTTTCATAGTCTCGTTAATGCCGGCGTGGAGGCAGTTATGTGTGCATATAATGCTACCGATGGTGAACCTTGTTGCGCCAATCACCGGTTGTTACAGGACATCCTGGTTCAGTCGTGGGGATTCAAAGGCCATATCCTGAGTGATTGCTGGGCTATCGCCGATTTTTATAGCCGTTCCGGACATCATTTTTCCGCAGATGCCGCTGAAGCCTCCGCAGAGGCCGTTCGAAATGGAGTCGTTTTGAACTGCGGTAATTCCTACGGGTCGCTCGTTGATGCGGTCAAACGCGGGTTAATTACTGAGACCGAAATCGATCATGCACTTAGTCACCTGATGGTAACCCGCTTTAAATTAGGCATGTTTGACACCGATGAAAATAATCCTTATGCCCAGATTGGTCCGGAGGTCATCAATAGCTCGGCACATCGGGCATTGGCGCTCGAAACAGCCGAGAAAGGGATTGTTCTCCTTAAAAATAATGGCGTATTACCACTGAGAAACGATTTGCCAAAGTATTTCATCACAGGACCCAATGCCGCGAATGTAGATGCTTTAATCGGTAATTATTATGGCGTCAATCCGGAAATGGTCACTTTTCTGGAAGGGATTTCTGCCGCCATTGCACCGGGAAGCCAGTTGCAATACCGGACAGGGATTCTACTGGATCGCCCGAATACCAATCCGGCTGACTGGACGACCGGCAATGCTGCTGGCAGTGATGCCAATTTTGCCGTTTTGGGGATTACCGGAGCTTTGGAAGGAGAGGAAGGGGCTGCCATTGCATCCGACCATGCGGGAGACATGCTCGAGTACATCATTCCCCCCCACCAGATTGAATTTCTTCGTAAGCTTAAACAGGGACATAACAAGCCGGTTATCGCCATCATCACCGGAGGATGCCCGCTAAATCTTTCAGAAGTACAAGAGATTGCGGACGCTGTCATTATGGCCTGGTACCCGGGAGAGGAAGGGGGACATGCCGTTGCGGACATTCTTTTTGGAAAGGTTTCACCTTCCGGAAGACTTCCGGTGACTTTTCCTAAGAGCCTTGAGCAACTGCCTCCTTATGAAGACTATAACATGGCAGGGAGGACTTACCGCTATTTGGAAGCTGAGCCGTTATATCCATTTGGCTTTGGATTAAGTTACACGACTTTTGAATACAATAACTTAAAGTTGTCCGCTTCGGAGATAACTCCTGATGGTTCTACAGTTGCCTCTGTAACCGTAAAGAATAGCGGAGCTTATCCAGCAGATGAGGTCGTTCAGCTTTACATTCACGATGTTTTGGGGTCATCTCCGACGCCATTATTTTCATTAAAAGGTGTCAAGCGCATTCATCTCCGGCCTGGAGAGGAAACAACTGTTCAGTTTGCGATCGGGCCAGAACAACTTGCGCTGGTTCTAAATGACGGAAGACAGATGGTTGAACCGGGTGATTTTAAAATCTATGCCGGGGGATGTCTGCCGACCCAGAGATCACGTGAGTTGGGTATGCCCGGATGGCAGGAAGCGACCCTGAAGGTGGAATGATCTTAGAATGGAGCTGAGGGGATAAAGGGAAAAGGAGAAAGTAGAAAGGAGAAAGGAGAAAGAGAAAAGGAATCCCAAAGACCTCAAGGCTGCATAACTATAGGGTGATACGGCAGGGGCATTAAAGATGGGATGGGGGAGGAATTTCTTTACTTTTGCCGGATGGAACATGCTAAGAAAAGGATCCTGACCGGTGACCGCCCAACCGGGAAATTGCATTTGGGGCATTATGTCGGCACGCTGCAGAATCGTGTCAAATTACACCGCACCTATGAGTGTTTTTTTATCATTGCCGACCTGCACATGCTGACCACCAAAAGTGGCAAGGAAGACATTCAGAGAACCGCTGAAAACGCACGGCACCTGGTACTGGATAATATTGCTGCAGGTATAGACCCGGATCTGGCAACTTTCTATCTGCAGTCGGCGATCCCCGAAGTGGCTGAAATGAATACGCTCTTTCAGAATCTGGTCACCGTACCCCGCCTCGAACGCATACCCAGTTTAAAAGATATGGCCCGGGATACCGGCAAATCGGAAATGCCCTACGGTTTGTTGGGTTACCCGGTTCTGCAATCAGCCGACATCTTATGCGTAAAAGGGGAGTTGGTCCCGGTTGGAAAAGATAATGCGGCTCACGTGGAGATTACCCGGGAGATTGCCCGCCGCTTCAATCACCTCTATGGAGAAGTATTTCCCATTCCTGAAGTACTGGTTGGTGATGTGCCTACGCTGGTAGGTACCGACGGCGGTGCCAAAATGAGCAAATCACTGGATAATACCATCTATCTATCGGATGACCCCAAAATGGTCGATAAGAAGGTCATGGGCATGTTTACCGATCCAAACCGGATCCGGGCCGATATTCCAGGTAGGGTAGAGGGCAATCCGGTGTTCATTTACCATGATATTTTTAATCCGGACCAGAAGGAAATCACGGACCTTAAAACTCGGTATCAAAAGGGTACTGTCGGTGATGTTGAGGTGAAAGAAAAACTGGCAAAAGCCTTGAATGCATTTCTTGACCCGATCCGTGAACGCAGAGCCCATTACGAAAATCAGAAAGGGTTTGTTGATGAAGTCATTTATACTGGTACCCGAAAAGTTCGCCAAGAAGTCCAAAAGACCCTGTATGAAATGCGTAAGGCCATGGGATTTGTAACTGCCTGGAGAAGCATTGAGCGCAAGGCAAGCGAACGTATGAAGACTCAGTCTTCTTCAGAAAGTGAACCAGCCGGTTAATTCTTAATATTCGGGCTGTTGGAAGCCAGGTTAATGGTTGGCAATTGCTTAGGATAAAAGCGCCCGCAGGGCGCCGGTAAGCATATGCACATGATTTGGCGTGCAACTTTCGCCCATCAGTCCAATGCGCCAGATTTTGCCTGCAAATGCACCGAGTCCGCCTCCTACCTCAATATTATATTCATGGAGCAAACGCTGCCGGAGTACGGCTTCATCCACGCCTTCCGGAAGAAAAACTGAATTTAGATTCGGAAGCCGGTAATCTTCCTCAACCAAATACCGGAACCCTAAGGACTCCAACTGGCCTTTAAGCAACAAATGGACCTCGTGATGGCGGTCCCACCGGTGTTCAATGCCCTCTTCGATCACCAGAGCAAGTGCTTCATGCAAGGCATAAATGGCGGATACAGGAGCGGTATGGTGGTAGGCGCGCCGCGATCCTTCCCAGTAATTCTTCACCATCGTCAGGTCCAAAAACCACGATTGTACTTTCGTTTTGCGATTTTCTAATGCCTTGACTGCTGCCGGGGAGAAGCTTACCGGAGACAGACCGGGAGGTGCGCTAAGACATTTTTGAGACCCGGAATACAGCGCATCGATACCCCATTCATCCATATGCAGGCGTACGCCACCGTAGGAAGTGACAGCGTCAACCACCAGTAAGGATCCAGCTTCGTGCACGAGATCACTGATTTCCCGGATGGGTTGTAAGGCTCCGGTGGATGTCTCCGCATGGACCAGAGCAAGCAACTTGGGTTTCGGACAGACCTTCAGTGCCGCCCGCACCTGGTCGGGTTCGGTTATTTTTCCCCACTCGGTTTCTATTTTGTGAACGGTAGCTCCGCAACGGGATGCTATATCGGCCATCCTGCCGCCAAACACGCCATTGATGCAAATAATGCATTCATCGCCTGGTTCCAGAAGATTGACCAGGCAGGTTTCCATTCCTGCACTGCCCGGGGCAGAGACGACGAAGGTCAAATGGTTGCGGGTGTACAGCGTATCCTGTATCATTTGTTTGACTTCATCCATGAGCCGGATGAATTCAGGGTCCAGGTGGCCTATCAGTGGGCGGGCCATGGCTTGCAATACACGCGGATGTGCGTCGGATGGTCCGGGACCCATTAGCACACGGGTAGGGGGATTAAAAGTTGTTGACATGTTAATGCTGGCTTAGCTGCACAAATTAAGGATCGCCAGGTGATTATTGGGACACCTCATCCAATAGTTTGATGATTGAGGTATAATTTTTGCCAACGGCATCGGTCATGGCCATCTCACAGGTTTTTGAGGTCGAATAATATCCGCTGATTTCATCCAGGCATTGGACTTCTGCAGCTTCGCTGGTGGTTGCAGCTGACGTAAGTTTCGGGACTAAAAAACCACGGTCACCTGCCATTCCACAACAACCGGCTGAAGATGGGATGATGCATGTTTCAGCGCAAGCATTCCCGATGTCCTGTAGCTTAGAAACCAGACCCATTTTTACGGCAGAACACACAGGATGCATCACAATGTGATCTTTGGGATTGGTAATGTTCAAACGCGGTAAAACCCCTTCGGCTATAAATTCTATGATATCCAGGATTTTCAATTGATCGAATTTTGCCTGGTTTTCTTCTTTCAGATAATGACGACAACTTTTGATGGTCTGGGTACAACTGGTAACGTCCAAGATAACCGGCAAAGCTCCCTGGTTACTTGCTTTATATAACAAGGGAATCGTCCTGTTGACCATGGCTTCATAAGCAGATTGATATCCTTTGGATGAGAAGATCTGACCACAGCAGGTGCCACTGAGCGGATCGGGAAGATGCAGGTCTATTTTTGCCTTATGCAAGACAGATTTCAGGTGATCCAGTAAGTCCCCATCCATCATCCGGGTAATGCAGGAGGAAAAGTAGCATACTTTCATCTGTCCGGCTGGAGCGTGATGACCTTTTAAATCCTGCTTCGGGTTCGGAACCCGCAAGTCATTGAGTGGTGGGGTCCATTGGGGAATTGGCAATCTCATTTTACGCAGCCAATTTGTTGTGCGCTGCATCTGACTTTGTCCGAGCATTTTATTGATGCGCTGACCACTTCTAAGCGCCACACGCGCGGTACTTTCGGCGATCTGGAAATGATTGGCGATCCAGCGGGCTACCGCATTCTGAAAGGGAGAGTGATTCTCCTTCCGCAGTTTTTTGACCAGATCTCCGGTGTTGATGTCCACCGGGCATAGAGTTGCGCAAAGACCATCAACAGCACAGGTATCCAGGCCATCGTATTGGAAAGCTTTGCGTAATGCTTTTGCATGACTATATTCTCCGGTCATTTCTGCCCGTTTGATGGCTCTCCGGATGCCGATACGCCGTCTTGGTGTCAGCGTCAAATCCCGGCTAGGGCATACGTTTTCGCAGAATCCACATTCGATGCACCGGTCGACCTCCGCGTCTACGACCGGCATCACTTTCAGGTTATGGATATGCGTAAGCGGGTCATCGGAAACAACGATTCCAGGGTTTAGCAGGTGATCCGGGTCGATTAATTGTTTGAGTTTTTGCATGATGGCATACGCCTCGGGACCCCATTCTTTGGGGATGTAGGCGGTGACTGCTCTCCCGGAGCTGTGTTCTCCTTTGAGCGATCCATCGTATTTCTGCAAAACCATGTTGAACAGATCATCGTTGAATCGTTCGTAATCCGCGATATCTTGTTCGGTCGCAAAGGACTGTGAAACCACAAAATGCAGGTTGCCGTCTTTGGCATGTCCGAATATGATACCTTGTTCGTAACCGTGCTTTTTAAAAAGAGCCTGGATGTCGATCACTGCATCCCCCAGACGTTCTACTGGAAAAGTAATGTCTTCGAGTAGTGCCGAAGTCCCTTTGGCACGCATTCCTGCCACGGAAGGATACATGCCTTTGCG
>ERZ795053.217-NODE-217-length-73032-cov-22.297477_pt1 | contig 73032 bp, 57 predicted proteins | sample MGYA00375137_ERZ795053 | MGnify/ENA primary metagenome ERZ795053 (study PRJEB30182, sample SAMN05720284) | activated sludge metagenome | isolation source: Anaerobic digester | place: Hong Kong | collected 2014-12-17 ...
CAGCAAGGCGTCACCTGAACATCGAACGCATATGCCCGGATATGGGCGATAAATGAGTAAAAAGAGACTTCCCACCTCTATCGGCCTCGAGGGCCATGATGGTGTTGGCGAACAACCGTCAGCAGAAGGGGAAGTCTCCATGCGCACTATAACTGTGGGTGTCGATCTGGCGAAGCAGCTGTTTTCGACCTGCACGATGGATGATCGAGGTCGCGTGCTGGATCGGCAGGATTGCCGTCGTTCGGCCTTGCCGGCGTGGCTGGCGCAGCTGCCCGCCGGCACGGTGGTGGCGATGGAGGCCTGCAGCGGCGCGCATCACTGGGCTCGCTTGTGTGCACGTCATGGCCTGCAGCCGCGACTGATGGCGGCACAGTTCGTCAGCCCGTTTCGCAAGAGTCGTGCGATCAAGCACGACCGCAACGATGCCGAGGCCATCGCCACGGCGGCGCGGCAGGGCAACATGCGCTTCGTGCCGGTGAAATCGGTCGAGCAGCAGGCACGCCTGTGCTGGCATCGCGTGCGGGAGGGCTACAAGACCGAGGCGCTGGCGGTGAGCAATCGCCTGCGCGGCCTGCTGGCCGAGTTCGGCATCGTCGTCGCCAATGGAGATGCGGCCTTGCGGCGGGTGCTGGCCGATCTGGACAGCCATGACCTGTCGCCCGAACTGATCGAACTGATCGGCGACTTGAGCGATCACTGGCAGCAGATCAAGCAACGCTGCGAACACGGCGAGCGTCGGATTGTCGAACACGCCCGCGTCGATGAACGCAGCCGGCGCGCGCAGGCGCTGATCGGTGTCGGTCCGATCACTGCCGACGCGGTGGTGGCGAGCGTTGGCTCTGCGCGTGAGTTCAGCAGCGGACGCCAGCTCGCCGCGTGGCTGGGGCTGGTGCCCACCCAGCACTCCAGCGGCGGACACACGCGAATGGGGCGTATCAGCTGCCGTGGCGACAGCTACCTTCGAACGCTGCTGATCCAAGGTGCCCGTAGCAGCCTGCAACGGGCCAAGGTCGTCAGCCGGGAAAAGGCGACCGCCGAACAGATCTGGATCCGCCAGCTTGCGGCACGGCTACCGTTCGGCAAGGTGCTGGTCGCCATCGCCAACAAACATGCCCGCCAGTTGTGGGCGATGCTTGCGCGTGATGAAGCCTACGACAGCGAGGCCTGGCTGAAACACCCGATGGTGCAGCGCCCGGCATCGAAGGCAGCTTCCATGGCCTGAAACCGATCCCGTCAGTGCGAGGCAGTAGCGAAGCGGTCAGACCGCCCCGGAGAGAACCTGACTAACTATCCGGACGTCACGAAGTGATCGCGGCCGATCCCCGCGACACCGACCAGTCCGATGAATGAACGAGGTCTCCGGGTGCGGTTTATACCCTGGTCCGAACCGGCAACAGCGGTTCAACAAGACCGTTTACGGAAATGCAGTCTGACACCTTCCAACACCGCCACCGCACCGACGCCGCAACACCGAGAAAGGACAATCCGATGACCAGCAAACGCCCGACAGCTACAGGCAAGAACCACCAACGCCCCGCGTTGACGGGAAGTCTCTTACGGTAGTTAGGTAAATGGAGAGCCACATGCGTTCGGTCCTGCTTTTCGCGCTGCTTGCTCCTCCCTGCGCCCTGGCGCAGGACGCAAGTTTCTTCTCCGTGCCGGGACAAGACTGGGGATTGCGTTTCGAGTCGAGCCTAGTCAAGTCCCACAAAGGCGCTTCGAATGGCGCGGAGTTCCAGCTGCAGATTGAGACTACAGGCGGCTTGTATGCCACGGTGTTTGTTGAGCCCGCTGAAGGTAAGGGAGTCGATTCCCAAGAGTGCAAGGAGTTCTACTGGGCTTCCGCGCAGAAGAACCCGCGAATCGATTCTGACACCATCCAGTCTGCGCCTTCCGGTGATTTCGTAAAGGTATCGTACATCGTACGCGCGGAGCTCAACGGCATGTCGATTGTCCAGCCCAATGCCAACTACTACGGGCACCGAAGTGGCAAGTGCATCGATGTCCATGTGTCGCAACCGTTCCTCAAGGGTGATCCTGTTGACTACACGAACCTGAAGCTATTTGAGGCAACTTTGAAATACGCTTCAGTTCCGTAGAGCTCACCGCGCATTCTCCTAGCTACGCATTAGAGCGAACCGATGGAACGCTCCTTGGTGTTTCCTAAGATGATGTCGACCATCGGCCGCTCAATGCGGCGTTAGACGCCAAGAAGATATGGGGCCGGTACATCAAACTCTCGATCGCGTGTGCCTGCTCCTCGGCATGGTGCCAGGCGTTGTCGTGCACGCGAAGCGGCAAGAATCTGATATTTCGTTCATCGAGTTTTCGGTGGCAATTGAAGAGTCCGCTCAGGAGCTTGAGCGTGCAGCACTCGGAGCCAACGTTCCAAGCTTCCCGCCTTCGCAGTTCCCGATCACAGCCGGCAGGCACACTTTTGCTGCGTCTACTGCCGAGCGCGACACCTTCGAGTCTGGCAATCTGCAGCTACTTGCAATCCACCTCACTTGGTATCTGCACCGCATTCGCGTCATTCCTACGCAGGAGGCGAATGAGTGGTTGCAGAAGTGGGGTGCCGTTGAAGTTGGCGTCTAATGCGGCGACAGGCGCAATCGCTGAGCCCGCTGGAGTCTTTCATGAGCACCGAAGAGCAAGTTCGTCGCTATATCGAATCGTTTCCGAAGCCGAAGCAATCAGACATCGGGCAGCTTCACGCGATCATTCTGGAGCAGAATCCCGGCGTGAGGTTGTGGTTCCTTGACGGAAGGGACGAGACCGGGAAGGTGGTCTCCAATCCAAGCATCGGCTATGGCGCACTCGACAAGGAATACGCCAACGGCAAGACGCGAGAGTTCTACCGGGTCGGGATAAGCGCGAACTCCTCTGGCCTGACCGTTTACATCATGGGCCTCACCGATCGGGAGTACCTGAAGAATGCCTACGGTTCTGATATCGGCAAGGCGCAGCTTACCGGCTACTGCATCAAGTTCAGGGCACTGAAGAACGTGGACCTCGAAACGCTCAAGCGAGCGATTCAGGACGGCATGGCTCGTACAAGCGCCTAGCCACGCATTTTCTGCTCGGGGCACTTAGGTGCTCGGCCCGGTCTCTTGATTCATTTCTTCTGTTCGACTGCTGCAAGGTATGAGGATTTGCTGCCGGCTAGCAATCCAGCGCCACTGGATTCGGCGTCTGGCACCTAGGCCGGCGACTGGCTCGCCATCTTCGAGCCGATGTTGTTCTCTCGCGTGCGTCGTCGAAAACTCGAGCGACTGCTCCTGACCCTGATCCCGACAGTTTCCTTTCAAGCGGAGCCCGCTTGACGCCGTCGCCGTTCGCCGCTATAAAACCCATCAGTTAATTAACCAGATGGTTTATTGCGTATGTCCACCGATCGTCTCAGTGCGACTTTCGCGGCGCTTGCGGACCCGACGCGGAGGGCGATCCTGGCGCGGCTTTCGCAGGGTGAGAATTCGCTGACCGCGCTGGCGGAACCGTTCGAGATGAGCCTGCCGGCGGTGTCCAAGCATCTGAAAGTGCTGGAGCGCGCCGGTCTGGTGCGTCGCGGTCGTGAGGCGCAGTGGCGTCCGGCGCGGATCGACGCGGCGCCGTTGCGCGACATCACCGAATGGCTGGAGCCCTATCGCCGGCTGTGGGAAGCGCGCTTCGATCGACTCGACGACTACCTGGCCGAACTGCAGGCCAAGGAATCAAAGCCGGAACCGGCGGCAAAACCCAAATCACCGTCCAAACCACGTCGCCGCTGAGGCGCAGCCATCACAACCTTCGGAGAGATCCCATGAGCATCACCGCCATCCATCCGTACCTGAATTTCAACGGCAACTGCGAGGAAGCCTTTGCTCACTACGCGAAGGTGCTCGGCGCCACCAACACCGGCATCTTCCGCTACGGCGAAGCGCCGCAGGAGGGCATGCCGGAGGAAGGCGCGGCTGACGACGGCTGCAATTCACCGCTGCCCGAGGGATTCGGCGACAAGGTGATGAACACCTGCCTGGTGCTGGGCGACCTGATGCTGATGGGCAGCGACTGCCCGCCGGCAATGTGGCGCGAGGGCGGCAACATGACGGTGTCGCTGCAGGTCAGCGATCCGGCCGAAGCCGAGCGCCTGTTTGCCGGGCTGATGGAGGGCGGTGGGCAGGCGCAGATGCCAATGGGCGAGACCTTCTGGGCCAAGCGTTTCGGCATGGGCGTGGATCGTTTCGGCACGCCATGGATGGTCAACTGCAGCAAGGAAATCTGAGCGATGACACGCGCGACGATGCAGGTTGAGCTGGCCGAGCGTCGGGTGATCCTCAGCCGCGACTTCGACTTCCCGCGCGAGCTGGTGTTTCGCGCGTGGACCGAATCGGCTGCGCTCACCCGCTGGTGGGGGCCGCACGGTTTCGATACCGAGGTGGTCGAGAATGACCTGCGCGTCGGTGGTGCCTATCACTTCATCATGCGTGACGCGGAGGGCAACGCCTATCCGGTCCGCGGCCGCTACACGCTGATCGATCCGCCGGATCGACTTGAGATGACCGACGATTTCAGCTGCATGCCGCCCGACTGGCTGGCCGAACATGCGCGGGACGAACTGGCGCGCGGCGAGCCGATCGAGAACCGCAGCGTGCTGCTGCTTGAGGACCTGGGCGAGGGCCGGACGCGCCTGCGCCTTGAGATCCTTTGCGTGAACAACAGCCTGCGCGATGGCCTGGTCGCGGCCGGCATGAACGACGGCTGGGGCGAGAGCTTCGAGAAGCTGGATACCTGGCTGGCGACGGCCTGAACACAGAGACCTTTTCAATGAGTGCCACGAGCGCAATTCCCGTCCACGAAGGCGACGACGAGCTGATCATCGTGCGCGAGTTCCGCGCGCCGCGTTCACTGGTGTTCCGCGCCTGGTCCGATGCGGAGATGCTCCCGCGCTGGTTCTGTCCGGAAGGCTGCGACCTGCCGTTCCAGCGTTTCGATCCGCGCGTGGGCGGAACCTACCGGGTGTGCATGCGTGGCAAGGAAAGCGGCACGGAGTGGTGGGTGCAGGGCGAGTTCCTGGAGATCGTCCCCGATGAGCGCATCGTCTTTACCCACGTCTGGGACGACGTGGCGCGGCGTCCGGACGAGGATTCCGTCGTCACGGTGACGTTCTCCGACACCGATGCCGGAACGCGTATGCATTTCTTCCAGCAACGCTTCGTGTCGACGTTCGAACGCGACGATCACCGAGGCGGCTGGAACAGCTGCTTCAACCGCCTCGACAAACTGGTGGAACGCGACTGACCGGGGCAAGGCACAGAGCCGCCGGCGCGTTGGGACGTGCTGGTCGGGATCATTCGACAAATTGAACACAGGGAGCAAGACCCATGACCGCAGCAAACGCAACCAGCGCCGCCGCCCTCAACCGCACCGTAGTGGAGCGCCTGTCCGACCTCGAGCTGGTGGTGAAGCGCAGCTTCGACGCGCCGGTGAATATCGTGTTCGACGCCTGGAGCAAGCCGGAGATCTTCCAGCGCTGGTGGATCCCGAAGTCGGCGCCGCTGACGCTTTTGTCCTGCGACATGGACGTGCGCACCGGCGGCAGCTATCGCCTGGTGTTCAGCCATCCGGCGGCCGAGGAGCCGTTCGCCTTCTTCGGCAGCTACCAGGAAGTGATCCCGAACGAGCGCATCGTCTGGACCAACGAGGAAAGCGATCAGGGTGCGGTGACCACCGTGACCTTCGAAGCGCAAGGTGACAAGACGCTGGTCACCTTCCATGAACGCTATCCCAGCACCGAGGCGCTGGAAGAGGCGATGGCCGGTTCCGCCGAAGGCCTGCCCGAACAGTTCGCGCAGCTGGACGCACTGCTGGCCGGGTGACCGCGGGCCAAAACGATCACCGGCGAATGGGTGGCGCTGGTCAGTTGCCGAGGCGTGGCAGGCCGTTGGCGTCGCGGGATTCGGCGGGCTCTTCGCTGGCGATCTGGCGCTGTCGCGGCTGTTCCGGCAGCGGGACGACGGCTTCGCCGCGGCCGAGGCGAAGGGCATTGAGGTAGCACAGGCGCGCGCGCGGCAGGTTGTCGCGCGCGGCGTGGAGTTCGCCCAGAGCTTCCCAAGCCGGTGCGCCGGCGCCGTTCTTGAGGGCGCGTTCAAGGTAATCGAATGACTTGCCCCAAAGCTCCTCACGCCGGCAGAGACGGCCCAGTGCCAGCTGCAGGCAGGGGCTGTCGGGGTGTTGTCCCAGCCAGGTTTCCAGGCGCTTGATGCGCTGCCTTGGTTCGCTGTCGTCCAGCTCCCCGTAACGCGCGGCCAGGGCGTCGTCCCATTCGCGCTTGATGCTGTCCTCGATGGCGCTGGCGGCGCGATGGCCCTGCTTCAGCGCCAGCGCGCGCGAAACGAAGGCATCGGTCACGGTGCTCTGGCGGCGCTGTGCGCGACCCAGCGAGCGCCAGCGGGCGATCAGCTGTTCGACGTCAGTGGCCTGCTGCAATGCAGCGGCGGCGGTCGTGGTTTCGAAGTGCGACTGGACGTCTTCGCCGAGCAGGCGTGACTTGCGCAGGGCGCCGAGCTGGCCAAGGCTTTCGCCTGCGCGGCCGGCGGCGTTCAGTGCCATCAGCTGCACGTAGAGCGCGCGCGGACCACGCGGTCGGTCGCCTTCCGATTCGAAGCGTTCCAGCGCGGTTTCCGGCAGGTCATCGTCGAGGCGGCGCTCGGCTTCCAGCAGGCGGACGTCGCTTTCCCCGCCACTGTCGCGGGCGGCATCCAGCCAGTTGCGCGCCTCCGCCAGGCGGCCGGCACGACGCGCAGCTTCCTCGGCGCGGAGTTGCGCGGCCACGGCCAGCTGCGGATCGCGGGCCGCAGCGGCGAAGTTCTGTTCTGCGCGGCGCCATTCGCCACGATGCATGGCCAGCAGGCCGTCGGCCATGTAGCGACGCGCGCGGCGCTCGCGGGCCTGCCGCCAGCCCTTGAAGGGCAGGCGGATCAGCCAGGCCAGGCCGATCACCAGGATCATCGCGACCAGCGTGATGGCAATGGCGACCGGCAGCGTGGTTTCCACGCTCCAGCCGCGCCAGACCAGTTGCAGGTAACCGGGATCTTCCGCCAGCTTCTGCCAGAGCAGGGCGCCGCCGATGGCCAGCGCCAGCAGGATCAGCAGCTTCCAGAGCAGCTTCACGGGCTGAGCTCGCTGTTGCTGGAGCGGATCAGCCGCAATGCGCTGAGACTGGCGCCGAGGGTGAGGTCCGGCTGCGCAAGGCTGCGCGTGGCCAGCTTGTCGATGCGCGTCAAGATGTCGGTGACTTCGGGCTGCTCGCCGTCGTAGAGCCGTTCCACGGCCATCCGCGCGCGGCCCAGCGCAGCGCGAAAGTCGCGCTCGTCGCCACGTGCCGCCGCGCCGCGGGCAAGGCCCATGTCCAGCTCCAGTGCCGCGATTGCGGTTTCGCGACGCAGAGGGTCGAGCAGCGGTGCATGGTCGTCATTGGCGTCGACGCGGCGGACCGTCACCAGCCGCGACATGAGCCGCACCAGGCGGGAGTCGCTATCGACGCTGGTGTCGGCGCTGCGCACCGGTAGGGTCGGCAGCGACGCGTCGATGGCATCCAGCTCGGCGCTGACGCCGCGACGTGGATCGGCGGGCAGGGCCTGGATGCGTCGGATTTCCTCGGCCAGCGTTTCGCGCAGCGGGGCGTAACGTTCGTCATCCAGCCCGGCAAGGGCGCGTTCGGCCAGCCGGAAGGCCGCCAGTGCGGCATCACGGTCACCGGCCAGACGCAGGCGCTCGGCACCGCCCAGCAGCAGGAATTCGGCCTGATCCAGCAGCAGTCGCTCGCGGCCCTGCACGCGGGCGTTGCCAATCTCGGCCAGCTGGTCCTGCAGCGCGGTGGCGCGCTCCTCGCTGCGACGCAGGCGTTCGGTCAGCGCCAGACGCTCGCCATCGGCGGCTTCGAGGCGGGCGCTCAACTGGCGCAGCGTCTGGTTGACCGGGTCCAGTGCCGCGTTGCTGGCCTGTTCAATGCGGGAAGGCAGATCAGCGTTCGCCGCTTCGACCTGATCCAGGCGTTGCGTCAGTGCGTTGACGCCGGCCAGTGCGTCGTCGCGTGCGGTCACGGCCTGCGTGTTCTCGACCTGAAGGCGCTGGATCTCCAGCCAGCCATACCAGCCGCCGGCACCCAGCAGCAGAAGCAGGATGAGCCAGAACAGCAGGCGACCCATGCCACCCCGGCGAGGCCTGGCTTCGCGGGCCGGCGCTGCGTCGGAGCCTGCTGTCGACGACTTGGCGTCGATGGCTTCGTCGGTCGTGCTGGTCTTCTCGTTGTCCGTTGCGTTGCTCTCGTTCACGGCACTGCGTTCGCGGTGAATGGAAGGCTTCCTATGCTACCGGATGCGCAGTGGCGCCGATGAATCCGTCTTCAGCTCGCCGCGCGCTCCAGCGCTGCCAGCAGGTCGCGCGGCGTGGCCGACGCCGCCGTCGGACCGACCCGGAAGCCGAGTTCGCGCGCCTGCGCGGCAAGCCGTTCGCTGCTGGGAATGACCTGCGCCCGCAGCAGTTGCCGCCATGCACTTGCGGGCAGCGCATCGTGAAGGTTGGCCAGCGCTTCTGCACTGCTGTGCAGCAGAGCCGTCGGGCCATCCGCGGCCGCCAGCGCGCGCAGGTGGCGGCTGTCGAGACGTGGAGGCAGGCGGCGGTAGACGTCAGCCCGTCGCACGCTTACCCCGCGCTCGCCCAGAACCGTTGCCAGCCGGTCGCGACCGCCGGGTGCGGTGACCAGGCCCACGGACGACAGCGACATTTCCTGCAGCAGGGCGAGCAGTCCTTCGCTGTCCTGACGATCTTCAGGGGCGATCACCTCGGTGAGGCCGGCGCGTCGCAGTGCCTGCGCGCTGCCGCTGCCGACAGCCGCGAAACGCGTGCTGGTGGCGTGTCGCCATGCCGGCAGTTGTCGGGCGAAATGCACGGCCGCCGGACTGGTAACCGCTACCAGCGGCGCGCGCAGCGCCTGTTCCAGCGAACGGTTGGCGGCATCGGTGTCTTCGGTCGCTGCCAGACGAAGTCCCGGCAACGGGATTGGTCTGGCGCCGTGCCGTTTCACTGCCCGCAGCAGCGCGCCTCGGGTGAGCGCGGGTCGTAGCAGGATGACGTACCATCCTTTAAGGGCGTCGTGCGGCATCGACGCAGCTTAGCAAGGCGTCGACCGCTTTCGTGTCGGCGTTCTTGTCGGTCCACACAGCGGGAGCCAGATGCTTGAGTGCCATGCCCGAAGCCTTGCCGGTTGAAAGGAGCGGTCAACTGGATGCCGCGTTGCGGCGCGTCGGCGACATGCTGCGGTCGATGCCGCCGGTCACGGCGATGGCCTTGCGTGTCGAAGGCCTGGAGGCGGACTGCCTGCGGCTGTCGGCGCCGCTGTCGGCCAACCTCAATGACAAGGGCTGTGCCTTTGGCGGCAGCCTGTCGGGACTGATGACGCTGGCCTGCTGGTCGTTGTGCGTGGTTGAGCTCGACCTGCGCGGACAGCGACCGGACGTCTACGTGCAGGACTCCAGCGTGCGCTACCTGGCGCCGCTGTTCGACGACCTGGTGGCCGAGGCGACGTTGATGGACGACACCGACTGGGATGCGATGGCGGCGGCATTGGCGACGCGAGGCCGTGCCCGCGCCCGCCTGCAGGCAGTCATCCGCTTGCCTGATGGTCGTCCGGCCGCCACGCTGGAAGGACGTTTCGTCGCCATCGCCGCCAATGCGGCCCGACCCGACACCGCCTGATCGTATCTATCTGATCGACTCCGCCTGATCCGAGGACACTGCCATGCCATCGATCCGCCGAATCCTTGTTTGTGTCGCCATCGTGCTGCTGCTTGCCGGCTGTGCCGGCGCCAAGCGCAAGGACGCCCTGACCAGCACGCTGTATGCCTATCACAGCGCGATCCGCTGGGGCGACATCGACACCGCCTGGCAGATGGTCGACCCGAAGTATCGCGAGCAGCACCCGATGAGCGGCGTGGAGCGCAGTCGCTACGACCAGTACGCGGTCAGTGGCTACCGCGAGCAGGGCAGTGGCATGGCCGCCGAGAACAGCTACCGGCAGGTCATCGAGATTTCCCTGGTCAACCGCCACACCCAGACCGAAAAGGTGATGATCGACCAGCAAACCTGGCGATACGACGAACTCACCGAGACCTGGTGGCTGACCACCGGCCTGCCCGACTACACGCGCGCACGCTGAGCAGCCCGAGCGAGTGTCGATGCGACGCGGACACTGATCCGCTACAGTCGGCAGTCCGGGGGTTCGAGGCGGGAATCATGCGGTGTCTGGGCAGGATGGCAGCGAGCGGAGTGCTGGTGGTTGCCGGCCAGCTGTGCGCCTTGCCTGTCGTCCTGGCCACGCCGGCACCGACAGTCGCTGCGGCAAGCAACCCGCCGACCGAAGCGCCTGCGGCGGATAGCGACGCTGCCCGCGCCGACCGCCTCAATGCCGAAGCCCTGCAGGCCATCCGCAGTGACCTCATTCGCGCCGAGTCGCTGAGCCGGCAGGCATTGGCGGCGGCCCGCGCCGGCGGTGCGGCGGCGGCGGAGGCGCTGGCCAACGTCAACCTGGCCCGGATCGCCCGCTACCGCGGCAACTACGGACGCGCCATCGAGCTGTATAGCGAGGCGCGGCAGCTCAGCGAGCGCGCCGGCGACGCGGTCGGGCTGGCACGGCTGGCCGCCGATCTGGCGATCCTCTACAGCGTGGCCGGCCTCAATGACGACGCACTGACCGAAGCCAACAAGGCGCGCGACCTGTTTGCCAGCCAGAACAATCCGGGCTCGGAGTCCAGCGTGCTGATCACGCTGGGCAACATCCACTCTGATCGCGGCGACAACCAGCTGGCGCGCGAAAGCTACGAGCAGGCGCTGGCGATCAAGCAGGCCGCCGGCATCGAGAAGGGTGTTGGCATCGCGATCAACAACCTGGCCGAGCTGGAACTGGAGGATGGCGACTACGCGCAGGCGCTGGAGCACATAGACGAGGCGATCCGTCTCGACCAGGCGCAGGACGACGATGTCAGCCTGTCGATGGCGCTGAGCAACCGTGCGGTGACGCTTGCGCACCTGGAGCGCTTCGACGAGGCGCGACGCACCGCGCAGCAGGCTGGCGCGCTGGCTGACCGGGTGGGCATGGTGCGGATGCGCCTGTCGGCGGAAACCGCGATGGTGGCGGTGTTGCGCCTGGAAGCCGCGACCGCCTCGCCGGCGCACGCCCGGGAACTGCTGGAACGCGCCGGCAAGCGTCAGGATGACGCGCTGGCCCTGCTGGTCGACACCGATGACGACGGTCGCCGCGAGGACGTGCTGCGCGATTCCAGTGAGCTGGCCGAACTGCTGGGCGACTATCCAAAGGCCCTTAAGCAGCTGCGCGAGGCGGAGGCGCTGGAATCCCGGCGTAAGGAAGAAATCGACAATGCACGTTCCGACGTACTGGCCGCGCGTTTCCGTTCCGACCAGCAGCTCGCGGAAATCCGCAGCCTGCGCGAACAGGCCGGTGTCAGCGCGGCCGAACTGGAAAGCCAGCGCCTCTACCGGCGATTGTTGCTGGTGGCGCTGCTCGGCACCGCGATGGTGCTGACCCTGTTCGGCCTGGGCCTGATGCAGTACCGGCGCAGTGGGCGGGCGCTTGCCCGCAGCAATCAGGCACTGTCGGCGGCGCTGGCCGAAGCCAGCAGCCAGCGCGGTACCGCGCAGCTGCTGGCCCGCGAAAATGCCGAAGTGCTGCGGGTGGCCGCGCAGGATCTGCAGGAACCATTGCTGGAAATCCGCTCCCGCGCCGAGCGCCTGATGGCCAACCACGCTGTTACCGATGACCTGCGCAACCAGATCGCGCTGATCAGCACGCGCAGCGCCACCGCCGCGCAGACCGTGCGCAACCTGATCGAAACCGACGAGCTGGATCGCGACGGCGAAAACAGTGGCCCGGGGGAGCGCATCGACCTCAATGCGCTGGTCACGGCGGTGGTCGAGCAGCTGCGCCCGTCCGCTGCCGCCAAGCGCCAGCAGATCGACTGCGAGCTGCCGTCCGCGCCACTGCAGGTCACCGGGCGTCGCGAACGACTGTCCGAAGCGCTGGAGCACCTGATCGACAACGCCATCAAGTTCGGCCCGTTCGAGCAGCGCATCGAACTGCGTCTTTTGCGCGATGATCGTCTTTCGCCGCCTTCCGCGGTGATCCAGGTCAGCGACCAGGGGCCGGGCCTGCGCAGCGCCGACCACGAGCGTCTGTTCGGTCGATTCCAGCGGCTTTCGGCACGGCCGACGGCCGGCGAGAGCAGCGCTGGGCTTGGCCTGGCGCTGACCAAGCGCATCGTCGAACGCCACGGCGGGCGCATCGATGCCGGCAATGCGCCGGGTGGTGGCGCCGAGTTCCGGCTGACCTTGCCGCTGGCCTGATGTCCACATCCGCTTCCGGCGTTTTGCGATGCGCCGGCGTCGCGGCGATAATGCCCGGCCCGGCTGGTCGGCCGGACATCGATTACCACCGTTCGAGGTTCTCCCGTGTTCATGGAACGCCTGCCGGAATTCATCGGCAACCACCCCGTGCTCAGCCTGGGCATGGTCGCCATCACCGTCGCCCTGATCTACAACGAGCTCAGCCGTTTCACCCAGGGTTTCAAGTCGGTGACGCCGGCGCAGCTGACCCACCTGATCAACCGGCAGAACGCGTTGCTGGTGGATGTCAGTCCGATCAATGACTACGAAAAAGGCCATATCCCCGGCGCCAAGCACGTGGCCCTGAGCCAGCTTGATGCCGAAAACCCGGCCCTGTCCAAGGTCCGGGCGCTGCCGGTGGCGATCTGCTGCCGTAGCGGCGTGTCCTCGGTGCAGGCTGCCAAACGCCTGGTCAAGGCCGGCTTCGAGCACGTCTACAACCTGGAAGGCGGCGTTTCCGCCTGGCAACGCGCCGAGCTGCCTCTGGTATCCGGCAAGTCCTGACCCCATGTCGGGGGAAGCGCGCGCCGGGACAGGCTCCGGGCGACGTGCGATAATCGACCTCTTTTCCTTTCAATCAACGCTTTAGCAAGCCAAGGCTGGCATCAGCCGACGCTGTAACAAGCACTACCCGGAGAGTTTCATGGCTGACGAAACCGCCAATGGCGCCGCTGGCGCTGCGCAGACCGCCGTCCCGCAGCAGCTGAACCTGCAGAAGATCTACGTCAAGGATTCCTCGTTCGAGGTTCCGCACGCCCCGCAGATCTTCCGTGAGGAAGGCCAGCCGGAGCTGCAGATGAACATCGGCCAGAAGATCACCAGCGTGGACGAGAACACCCGCGAAGTGGTGCTCGAGATCACCGTGACCTGCACCATCGGCGACAAGACCGCCTACCTGGCCGAAGTCCAGCAGGCCGGCATCTTCGGCATCACCGGCTTCGACCGCCAGCAGCAGGAAGCCGTGCTGGCGACCTACTGCTCGAATGCCCTGTTCCCGTACGCTCGCCAGAGCATCAGCGACCTGGTGCTGGGTGGCGGCTTCCCGCCGCTGCTGCTGCAGCCGATCAACTTCGAGCAGCTGTACGCCGAGCAGATGCGTCGCCGCGCCGACGAGCAGGGTCAGGCTGCCCCGGCGGCCATCGACGCTGCCGCAGGCAACGCCTGATCGGATCGCCCTGATCCGATGAGCGAGCGTCCCCGGGTCACGGTACTCGGTGCCGGGTCCTGGGGCACGGCGCTCGCCTCGCTGTCTGCACGAAACGGCAACCCGACCACGCTATGGGGTCGGGATGCCGAGGCGCTGGCCGGCATGTCGGCCAGCCGCCGCAACCGTCGCTATCTTCCCGACTGCGACTTGCCGGAAAGCCTGGCCTACCAGGCTGACCTCGGCGCCGCCTGCGCGGACGCCGACCTGTTGCTGGTGGTCGTGCCCAGCCACGCCTTTGCCGGTCTCGTCAGCGAGATTGCAGGCCTGAGGCCGGGGCTCGACCAGCTGGCCTGGGCCAGCAAGGGATTCGAAGCCGGCTCTGGCCGCTTCCTGCATGAAGTCGCCGCCGAACTGCTCGGCGAGTCGGCTGCCTGTGCGGTGGTCACGGGGCCATCCTTTGCCCGCGAGGTGGTGCAGAACCTGCCGACTGCCGTCACCGTGCATTCCCCGGATGACGATTTCGCCCAGCGCGTTGCCGCGGCGCTGCATGCACCGACCTTCCGTGCCTATACCGGCAGTGACCTGGTCGGCGCCGAGCTGGGTGGCGCGATGAAGAACGTACTCGCCGTCGCCACCGGCGTGGCCGATGGCATGGGGCTGGGTCTCAATGCTCGCGCTGGGCTGATCACCCGTGGCCTCAACGAAATGCTGCGGCTCAATGTCGCGATCGGTGGCCGCGCGGAAACGCTGATGGGCCTCGCCGGCCTCGGCGATCTGGTGCTGACCGCCACCGGCGACCTTTCGCGCAACCGGCGGCTTGGCCTTGCCCTCGGACGTGGCCACAGCCTCGACGATGCCGTCCGCGAGATCGGACAGGTGGTCGAAAGCGTGCAGACCGCCGACGAGGTCATGCGCCTGGCCGAACGCCATGGCGTGGAGCTGCCGATCAGCGCCAGTGTCCGGCGCATGCTGCACGGCGACATCACCCCGCGCGAAGGCCTGCAGCTGCTGCTGGCCCGCGAACAGAAGCCCGAATACAGCGCCGAACTGTTCGGCTGAAGGTCTTCAGGCGCGACGCCGAAGCGTCGTCATGCCCTTGGTCGGTGCGTGCAACAGGTTGCGCAGGCGATCGACGGCCAGTGTCTGGTGGCCGTGCATCGGCTCGGCGGCAAACACCACGATCGGCGCCAGATTCAGCAGGTCGGGCAAGGCGAACAGCTTCTGTTCCAGCAGGCCATCCGGCGCCTGTCCCTCATCGATGATGGTGAGCACGCTGCCCTGCGCGATCAGCGGAAACAGGCAGGCGGAATAGATCCCTTCGACGCGCTGCGTCGGCGGCGACAGCCCCAGCTGTGAGAACGCCATGTCCACCCGGCGGGTGACCGCATGATCGCGCGACGGCAGCAGCCATCGCTGCGCGGCCAGCTGCTCTGCGTTGATGTGGGTCGAGCGCGCCAGCGGATGGCGGATACCGCAGACCACGCGCAGTCGCTGCTGCCCCAGCGCGTGGAAACGCAGCCGCTCGGCCTGCGAGCCCAGGTCGGTGCGGACCACGGCAAGATCCAGCCCGCCATGGCCAACGGCGGCCATCAGGCTGGCCGAGTCCTCACAGCGCAGCGACACCTGCAGCGTTGGCTCATCGTCCAGCAGCGCGTTCACCGCCTGCGACAGCATGCGCATCGGCATGCCCGGCTCGGCACCAACGCGCAGCGCATCATCGTCTCCGGTCACCACGGCGCGGATCTGGCGCGCGGTTTCCTCCAGTCCTTCGCGGAAGTCATGCGCCAGCGTTTCCACCGGCCGGCAGGCGCGCGTCGGTGTTACCCCGTGATGGCTGCGTTCGAACAGCGTGACTTCCATCAGCGCCTCAAGGTCCTGCAGCGAGCGTGTCACCGCTGACTGGGTCAGGCCCATCGCCGCTGCCGCAGCGCTGATGGTGCCGTGTTCGATCAGCTGCAGCACCAGCTCCATCTGCTGCACCCGCAGGCGGGAACGGCGCAATCGATCGATGGGAAACGCGGACATGTCGACCTCGCTCGCGGGACGTCACCCGCTGTTCAAGGACGGCCATCACAACGGTGCGAAGGCATGTCGTCAACTGCGATATCGGCGACTTTGGCGACACCGGCGGTGGGCAAAAGACCCGGTTTCGCGACGGCCAAAGGCGATGCGCTTCGCTGGTCGCGGATGCCCCGGTGCGGCATGATCCGGGCACTGCACGGAGAGCAACGCGCCACGGCATGTCCGGTCCTTCACTGCTTCTGGTTTCGCTGGTCTACCTGGCGCTGCTGTTCGTGGTGGCGGCGCTGGGCGACCGCGGGCGCTTCCGCCTGTCGCCGGCCATGCAGGCGCGCGCCTACGGGCTGACGTTGGCGGTCTACTGCTCGTCATGGACTTTCTATGGCGCGGTCGGCAGCGCCGCTCGCGAGTTCTGGCGCTTCCTGCCGATCTACCTCGGACCGATGCTGTTGCTGCTGTTCGCGCCGGTGATCCTGCAGCGGCTGATCGATGTGGGCCGACAGCGTGGCGTGACCTCCATCGCCGACATGATCGCCACGCGCTTTGGCCGCTCCGCAGGCCTGGCCGCATTGATCAGCCTGATCGCGCTGATCGCCTCGTTGCCATATCTCGCCCTGCAGCTACGCGCGGTGGCGATGAGCATCGATGCGCTCAGCGGCGGCGGCCAGCGCCCGGACTGGTGGATGGACAGCGCGCTGCCGGTGGCAGCGATCCTCGCCATCTTCGCCATCGGTTTCGGCACGCGCGAGGTCGATGCGCGCGAACACCATCGCGGCCTGATGCTGGCCGTGGCGCTGGAGTCGCTGGTCAAGCTGCTGGCCTTCGTGCTGATCGGCCTGTGGGCGGCGACGCGCCTGTTCGGCATCCCCAGCGTCGAGTGGTCGGGCACGCTGGATTTCGGCTTGCCGGACGGTTTCTTCGCCCACACCGTGCTGTCGTTCGTGGCGCTGTTCTGCCTGCCGCGCCAGTTCCAGGTGGCGGTGGTGGAATGCACCGACAGCCAGCATTTCCGCAGTGCGCGCTGGGGGCTGCTGGGCTATCTCGCCATCATCACCGTGCTGGTACTTCCGATCACCATGCTGGGTGCCGTCGTGCTGCCGGCGGGCGTGCGGCCGGATCTGTGGATGCTGGCGCTGCCGCTGCAGTCGGGCGATTCGCTGCTGGCGTTGCTGGTCTATCTGGGCGGCTTTTCCGCGGCCACCGGCATGGTGATCGTGGCTTCGATCGCCCTGGCGACCATGGTCAGCAACCACCTCGTGGTGCCGACGATGCTGCGCCTGGGCTGGTTCGACGAGGGTCGCGACCTGGCACCGGCCGTGCTCTGGATCCGTCGTGGCAGCATCCTGCTGCTGGCCGTCGGCGCGTTTGTTTTCCATCGACTCAGCGGGGCCGGTCAGGGGCTGGCGTCGATCGGTCTGCTGGCCTTCGCCGCGGTGGCGCAGTTCGCGCCGCTGATCCTCGCCGGCCTGTTCTGGCGCGGCGTCAGTGCGCGTGGCGCGATCATGGGGCTGGTCGGCGGCTTCGCCGTCTGGTGCTACACGCTGCTGCTGCCGGCCATGGCTCCCGACCTCTGGGTGGATCACGGGCCTTTCGGCATTGACGGCCTCCGACCGCGCTCGCTGCTGGGCCTCAGTGGCTGGGAACACGTCAGCCACGGCAGCTTCGTATCGCTGAGCGCCAACATCATCCTGCTGGTTCTTGGCTCGCTGCGCTGGCGTCCCAGCATTCACGAGCGCCTGCATGCGGCGGCGTTCCTCGGGCGAGTGGAGCGGCAGTCGGGCAGCGGCACGGAAGACATGCGCGGCCGCGTCACCGTCGCCGACCTGCGCCTGGTGTCCAGCCGCATCCTTGGCGAACGCCAGGCCGACCGCCTGTTCGCGGAGTTCGTGGCCGAACATGGCGCCCTGGGTGAGGACGCCATCGCCAGTCGACCGTTGCTGCAGTTCGTCGAGCGCCAGCTTGCCGGCGCCATCGGTGCTTCGTCGGCACGACGCGTGCTGACGACCGCACTGCGCGGTCGTGGTCTCGAACTGGAAGAGGTCGTCTCCCTGCTGGACGAAACCTCGCAGGCGCTACGCTTCAGCCGCGAACTGCTGGAAGCCACGCTGGACAACATCAGCCAGGGCATCAGCGTGGTCGATGCCGAGATGCGGCTGGTGGCGTGGAACCGTCGCTACCTCGAGCTGTTCGACTACCCGGAAGGCATGGTCTACGTTGGCCGTCCGGTGGCCGACCTGATCCGCTACAACGCCGAACGCGGCGAATGCGGCCCGGGCGAAGTTGACGGCCACGTGCAGCGACGCATCGGCCACATGCGTCAGGGCCATCCGCATGTCTTCGAGCGGGTGAGGGCCGATGGTCGCGTCATCGAGATGCGCGGACAGCCGATGCCGGGTGGCGGCTTCGCGACCACCTTCGCTGACGTCACCGACTACAAGCGCAGCGAGGAAGCGCTGATCGAATCCAAGCAATACCTGGAGGATCGCGTGGAGCAGCGTACGCGCGACCTGCGCGAGGCGCTGGATGCGCAGCAGGTGGCGAAGCGCGAGGCGGAGCGAGCCAACGAGAGCAAGTCGCGCTTTCTCGCGGCGGCCAGCCACGACCTGGTGCAGCCGATGAACGCGGCGCGACTGTTCGTCTCGGCGCTGTCCACCCATCGTTTCGAGCAGGCGGAAGTCGAGCAGTTGGTGCAGCGCATCCACACGTCGCTGCACAACGCCGAGGAACTGCTCGACGGCCTGCTCGAAGTCTCGCGACTCGACAGTGGCGCGCTGCGACCGGAGCCCAGCGTTTTCCGTGCTGACGAATTCTGCGACGCGCTGCAGACCACCTTCGCCGCCGTTGCGGAGGAGCGCGGGCTGGCACTGCGTGTGCACTGCCCATCGCTGAACCTGCATGCCGATCGCGTGCTGCTTCGCCGCATCGTGCAGAACCTGCTGTCGAACGGCCTGCGCTACACGCGGAAAGGCGGCGTCATGCTGGCCGTACGCCGGCGCGGCGGCCAGGCGGCGATCCAGGTGTGGGACACCGGTCCCGGCATTCCGCGTGACCAGGCGACGCGCATCTTCGAGGAGTTCCAGCGTCTCGATCCGCCGTCGCCCTGGGGCGAGCAGGGCCTCGGTCTTGGCCTGTCCATCTGCGAGCGCATGGCGCGGCTGCTGGGGTTGTCGCTTCGCTTCCAGTCGCGCCCGGGTCGCGGCAGCATGTTCGAAGTCTGCGTGCCGCTCAGCAACGAGGCGGCGGCGAGTTCGGCCGCGCCGGCTCCGCTGGGGGAAGCGGCACAACGGGCACTGCATGTACTCTGCATCGACGACGACCCGGGCAATCTCGAAGGCATGACCGCACTGCTAGGGCGCTGGGGCGCCAGCGTGGATACGGCGATCAGTCTGGATGAAGCCCTGTCGCGCGTTCGTGCGCGCGTGCCGGACCTGCTGCTGGTCGACTATCGCCTGGGAATCGCCGAGGACGGCTTCGCGGTGATCGACCTGCTGGCGGCGGAAATCGGCCGACGTCCGACCTGCGCGCTGGTCACCGCGGAAAACCGGCCCGAACTCGCGCGGCGTGCGCGCGAGCTGGGCGTGCCGGTATTGCACAAGCCGGTTCGGCCGGCCGGCCTGCGCGCACTGGTCGAAGCAGCAGCCGCACAGCGACAACGCCGCAGTCGCGGCGAGGTCAAGTCAGACACGAATCCGAGCTGATTTGATGCAGCGTCAGCGAGGCCGGGTTCGGCCACTTTCGGACGTTCGGAAGTCGCCGTCTTGGGCTTGTCTAAGGCATCAAAGCCGCATTTGCCTGCACGAAACATGCTTGTCCGCTTTGTGCGCCCCAGCGACGCCATAGTTTGCTGGGAGAAATGGCAACCTGGCCCCGGATTTTGCGCAATCCCGACGGGACGAAAGGCAAGATCCGAGTGTCGTTGGCCGCGCCTATCGGAGAAGTACCACATGAATTCCTATTATGCTTGGTGCTCTGCCGTTTGGCGCCGCGATTGCAACAATCGCTCAACGCCAGATTCGCCAGACCTCGGAGTTCATATGCAAATTCGTCGCTTTCGTGCAGGTGAAGAAACAGCGCTCTTTGATGTATTTCACTCGGCCGTGCATCTCATCGCTAGCCGTGACTATTCAGAAGAGCAAGTGAACGCTTGGGCGCCGAGCAATGTCAGCGAAGTTCAGTGGGTAGAACGAATTCAGAGCCTTAATCCGTTCGTCGCAGAGATTGATGGCAGGATCGTCGGCTACGCCGATCTTCAGCCATCTGGCCATATCGAGCACTTCTATGTTTCAGGGAGGCATCCGCGCCGAGGCATCGGCGCGAGTCTTATGGCTGCAATACACCAAGAAGCGTCGCGCGCCTCTTTGATTGAGCTAACATCTGACGTCAGCAAGACCGCACAACCATTCTTTGAAAGATTCGGATTCCGGTTAGTTGAAAGGCGGCTTCCCAAGCTGCGTGGCATCGCCCTACCGAATGTACGCATGTGTAAGAACCTTGGCTAAGTTGAGCAAACGGACCCGCAGGGTCGCTCCTAACCCAACCGTCCGTGAAAACGGGGTGAAACCCCAGTCGTACTAGCTCTCTGACGCAAAGTCACGCCCTACTTGCATTCCAACAGGAACTTGCCCGGATGAGGCCAAACTACCTGTTCAGGCAGGTCAAACTGCAGCAGCTCAATCAGGTTCGGCCCATCCCTCATGAACGCTGTTCTTACGCCTTTGCACGGACTACTAGGGCCCAGAACGACCTCTCTACCTGCGAGTGCTGCCTCCAGATCCTCGACGACATAGGCAACATGAGGTTGTCTCTTAATGATTTCTGGCAGGTCATTGTCATCATCAAACGCCATCCACTCAACGGCGTACGGTGTGTCAAAGTATCCTTTGGCACTTAGTTTCAGTGCCTCGTTGTGGACGCCATCCTGTAGTTTTCCGTTAACAGGAATCCCTACGTGATGAAACGTCATTTTCTGAATCTTCTGATTCCCCAAATTTTTCTCCCCACATGACACCGCCCCGAGCCTCGTCGAAGGCGGCGGGTGCACGAACTGTCAGACCACGCCCCAAGGAGGCCAGTTTACTCGTGTCATTAGAGGTGGAGCTGAATCGCCCGTCTCTTGGAAACGCCGACTGACCGTTTTGGGACGGTCAACGCCCTACGGTCAATTTCATACGTTCGGGCTCCCAATACACAAGGCTGCGATATCTGCGCGGCTGGGCATCTTCGGGTCAGGGCAACCACGGGCGTGTTCCGGTTGCATAGCTTGCCTGTCAATGGCGCCCCATCAAACTTGGCGCAACGCCGGTGAGCGGAGCGTATGTTCGCGGCGATATCCGCATAGGTGCGGTCGAAAGCGCCGTGATTAATCGCGTCTATCGAACTCTGTAGGAAGAGTTATCCGAATCAGGCAACTGCATTCTGGGTTACCACGCTCATTACAACGCTGATTACCACGGTCGGCTCGGATACTGCGCTCAAACCAAGGGAGCGCTCCATATGACCCGTAGGACTCGTGAACTGCCAACCGCCAGCGTGAAGCCACTGTGGCTTGCGCGTCGAGCTAGTCTTGCCGGCCTCGCCTTGCTCTTTTCCCTGCCTGGCGTGGCGCTTTCCGGAACGTTTCCGGTGAAGCTGAGCGGCCCGATGACAGCGGGTGGCCAGGTCGGGTTCAGCGTGATCAGTCCGGACAGCGCCACGGTGGTCTATCGGGCAGACCAGGACACGGATGGCGTCAGCGAGATCTACAGTGTCCCCATCGCAGGCGGCCAGGCGGTCAGGATCAACGGGCCGCTGATCAGCACCAGCAGTGATGTGAACTCCTTCACCATCACGCCGGACAGCAGCAAGGTGATCTACATCGCCGACGCGAACAAGCTCAATGCGGACGAGGTGTTCACCGTGCCGATCGGTGGCGGGACGCCTACACGCCTGAACGATGATCTGGTCGCGAATGGCAGGGTGTTCGACTTCAGCCTCAGCCCGGACGGTGCGACCGTTGTCTACCTTGGGGATCAGGACAAGGACGACGTCACCGAGCTCTTCAGCGTGCCCGTTTCCGGTGGAACCCCGATCAAGCTGAGCCCGCCGTCCACCACCAAGAAGGAAGTGCTGCTCACACGATTCATCAGCGCCGACAGCAGCACCGTGGTCTACATCGGCGATCACAACGTCGACAACGTCAACGAGCTCTTCAGCGTGCCCATCGGCGGTGGCACCGTCACCACGCTCAACGATCCGCTGCCGCCCGGCGGCGATACGGGGCTGTTCGGTTGGAAGCCCAGCCCGGACGGCAGCCGGGTGGTGTTCACCGCCGATGGGGAAACCAACCACGTGCACGAACTCTTCAGCGTGCCCATCGGCGGCGGCACCGTGGTCAAGCTCAACGACACGCTGCCAACGAACGGTGCCATCTACGAGTTCCAGATGACATCCGATAGCAGCCGGGTGGTGTATCGCGGAGGCCAGAACGTCAACAATATCGACGAAATCTTCAGTGTGCCGATTGACGGTGGCACGACCACCCAGTTGAGCATCCCGGGCGACAATACCTACAACTACACGATCAGCCCTGACGGCAGCACGGTGGTGTACATGACCAGCACCGGCGGCCAGGGACTGGACGAGCTGTTCAGCGTTCCGGTTCTCGGGGGTACGGTCACCCAACTGAATGCGCCCGTTCCCGCGGGAGAAACCGTCGGCTACTTCGAGATCAGCGCCGACAGCAGCACGGTCGTCTACTCGACGGAATTCATCGATGACTTTGGCGCTCCGAACACCGCCCTGTTCAGCGTACCCATCGGCGGTGGCACCCCCATCCAGCTTACACCGGATTTCCCTGCAGGCAGCGGCACGAATGGCGGCGACATCAGTCCGGACAGCAGCTTCGTCCTGTATCGGGCCGATCAGGACACGCCGGGCGTCCTGGAGCTCTATGCTGTCTCCATTGACGGCGGGGCGAGCGTCAAGCTGAACGCGCCGCTGGTGAGCGGGGGCGATGTATCCAACAGCTGGTTCAGTGCCGACAGCAACTGGATTCTGTATGTGGCTGACCAGGAAACGGACGAGGTCGACGAGCTCTACAGCCTGCCGCGCGGCCTCCTCGGCCTGCTGTCCACCGTCGCGATATCCAGCACAGACAGCAGCAGTTCCGAAGCAGGACCCGACGCGGGCTCGTTCACCGTGACACGACTCAATGGCGACATGGGTAGTGACCTCACCGTCAACATCAGCCTGGGCGGCTCGGCCACCGCCAGCATCGACTACACCCTGTCGGCTGCCGCAACGACCTCGGTCACCATCCCCGCCGGAGCGTCGTCGGTCGACGTGACGGTACTGCCGTTGGCGGACACCATAGTGGAAGGCACCGAACTGCTGACCGTGATCCTTGAGCCAGATGCGACGCAGTACTTGCTGGGCGATGACACCAGCGTCGACATCGCAATCGAAGACGGGCCACGACCGCCTAATGTCTTCAATAATGGGTTCGAGTGATGGGTAGTACGTCCCCGATCTTGTAGACAGCGAAGGAACGCTCTGGGTCGAAATTGCCCGTAGGCCACGGGCTGCTCATCAGTCCCTGTGGACGGCGGCGGTGTCGAGGCCGAGGCGGCTGACCAGCACGGCGACTTGCGTGCGCGAGTGCGCGCCGAGTTTGCGGAGCACGGCGGTCATGTGTGCTTTCACCGTGGCTTCGGAGACATCCAGTTCGTAGGCGATCTGCTTGTTCAGCAGGCCGGCGCCGACCATGCCGAGCACGCGGAACTGCTGCGGGGTGAGTTCGGCGATGCGCGCCGCCAGCTCGCTTTCGTCGTCGGCCAGTGATGACGCCTGCACGTCCGCCGGAATCCAGCGCTCGCCGTCGAGGACCTGGGTGATGGCCTGGCCGAGTTCGCCGGCCGGCGCGGATTTCGATACGAAGCCCGAGGCGCCGTGCGCCAGAGCCCGCCGTACCAGGGCGGGCTCGTCGCGCGCCGACACCACCAGCACCGGCAGCGTCGGATGGTGTGAGCGCAGGTGGATCAGCGCGCTGAAGCCTTCCGCACCCGGCATGGTGAGGTCGAGCAGCGCCAGTTCCAGGTCATCGTGCGAATCGACGCTGGCCAGCAGCGCCGGAATCGAGTCGGCCTGGTGGATGGTGACCTTCGGCAGCACCTGCCCGACGGTCCGCGACAGGGCGTCGCGGAACAGCGGATGGTCGTCGGCAATGAGGATGCTCATGCGGCGTGCGATGTCCTCAGCGGTTCAGGCGATCCGAGACGAGGTTATCGACCACGGCCGGATCGGCCAAGGTGGACGTGTCGCCCAGCTGGTCCGGCGCGTTCTCCGCGATCTTGCGCAGGATGCGGCGCATGATCTTGCCGCTGCGGGTCTTCGGCAGGCCTGGCGCCCACTGCAGCCAGTCCGGCGTGGCGATCGGGCCGATTTCGTGGCGAACCCACTTCACCAGCTCCATGCGTAGCTCTTCGGAAGGCTCCTCGCCGGCATTCAGGGTGACATAGGCGTAAATGCCCTGACCCTTGATGTCGTGCGGTGAGCCGACCACCGCGGCTTCGGCGACCTTGGGGTGCGCAACCAGTGCGCTTTCGACCTCGGCCGTACCGATACGGTGGCCGCTGACGTTGATCACGTCGTCCACGCGGCCGGTAATCCAGTAGTAGCCATCGGCGTCGCGCCGGCAACCGTCGCCGGTGAAGTACTTGCCGGGATAGGTCTTGAAATAGGTGTCGATGAAGCGCTGGTGGTCGCCATACACGGTGCGCATCTGCCCCGGCCAGGAGTCCAGCAGCACCAGGTTGCCCTCGGCTGCTCCTTCCAGCAGGCCGCCTTCAGTATCCACCAGAGCCGGCTGCACGCCGAAGAACGGCTTGGTCGCGGATCCCGGCTTCTGTGGGATGGCCGCGGCCAGTGGCGTGATCAGGATGCCGCCGGTCTCGGTCTGCCACCAGGTATCGACGATCGGGCAGCGGCCATCACCGACCACGCGGTGGTACCACTCCCAGGCTTCCGGGTTGATCGGTTCACCAACCGTTCCCAGCAGCCTAAGCGAGCTGCGCGAATGCTTCTTCACCGGCTCCTCGCCCTCGCGCATCAGCGCGCGGATCGCGGTGGGCGCGGTGTAGAACAGGGTGACCTGGTGCTTGTCGCAGACCTGCCAGAAGCGGCCCATGTCCGGGTAGCTGGGCACGCCCTCGAACATCAGCGATGTCGCGCCGTTGGCCAGCGGGCCGTAAACCACGTAGCTGTGGCCGGTGACCCAGCCGACGTCCGCCGTGCACCAGAACACGTCGTCCTCACGCAGGTCGAACACGGCGGCGTGGGTGAAGCTGGCGTAGGTCAGGTAGCCGCCGGTGGTGTGCAGCACGCCCTTGGGTTTGCCGGTGCTGCCCGAGGTGTAGAGGATGAACAGCGGATCCTCGGCGTTCATGCGCTCGGGCTCGCAGGTTTCCGCCTGCCCTTCGACCAGGCTGTGGTACCAGCGGTCGCGTGGCATCTGCATCGGCACCGGACGCCCGGTGCGCTGCACCACCACGACGGTCTCCACGCAGTTGGTGTCGCTGTGTCCCTGCAGGGCTTCGTCGACGTTGGCCTTCAGCGGCACCTGCTTGCCGCCGCGCAGGCTTTCGTCGGCGGTGATCACCAGCTTGGACTGGCAGTCGGCGATGCGACCGGCCAGCGCCTCCGGCGAGAAGCCGCCGAAAACGATGGAATGGATGGCGCCGATGCGGGTGCAGGCCAGCATGGCGACGGCGGCTTCCGGGATCATCGGCAGGTAGATGGTGACGCGGTCGCCCTTGCTGACACCGAGGTTGCGCAGCGCGTTGGCGAAGCGGCAGACGCGGGCGTGCAGGTCGCGGTAGCTGATGTGCTCGGACTCATCCGGGTTGTCGCCTTCCCAGAGGATCGCGGTCTTGTCGCCGCGTTTCTCCAGGTGGCGGTCCAGGCAGTTCACGGAGACGTTCAGCTCGCCGTCCTCGTACCAGCGGATGCGGAAATCGGCGAGGTCGTAGCTGACGTTGCGGATGGTTTCGGGGAAGCGCATCCACTCGAGGCGCTGGGCGACCTCGCGCCAGTAGCCATTCGGATCCGAGACCGAGCGGGCATAGTCCGCTTCGTACCGCGCGGTGGTGATGCTGTCGGCGTTGGCGAAGCCTTCCGGTGCCGGATAGATGTGCGTATTCATGGGCCCTCTCCCGTTTTTTGTGGCCGCGCGGCGTGAAAAACGGCGGCGGCCGGACTGCGTGACCACCACAGTCTAGCCGCCCGCCCCGCAGGGGGTGTCGTTCCAGGCTTAGACCTTGGTCGAAGAAATCCGGCGTATTCGACCAAAGGCGAATACCACCGGGCCGTCAATTGGCGTCTTGTTCGTCAGGCTGGTCATCACAATCCGATGAGCCTTGGGAGGGGATCATGACTTTCGATCAGGAAACACGACGTGGTCGTGCACGCACTGGCATGCCGGTGACGCTGCGCAGGGGGGCGCTGGCGCTCGCATTGGTCGGGATGCTGGGAGCACCGCTCTCCGCCTTTGCCGACGAGGCACGGGAGGCGGCTCTGGAGGCGCGAATTGCCGAGCTGGAACGCCTGGTCAGCCAGCTGGTGACCCAGCAGGCGGAAACCAGCAATCAGCAGCAGGCGATCAAGGCCGAGGTGGCCGAGGTCAAGGCCAAGCCGGCGGCGCAGTCCAAGCCGATCACCACTTCCGGCACGGACTTCTCCTACGGCGGCTTCATCAAGTTCGACGCCATGGTTACCGACACCAGTGACGGCGAAATCGCTGATGGTTCGGCCGGCCGCATGTTCTACGTGCCGAGCACCATTCCGGTTACCGCCAATGGCGCAGAACCCGATGTCGATCCCTACACCGATTTCGGTGCGCAGTGGTCGCGCTTCTGGTTCTCCACCACCCACACCACCGACGCCGGCGACAGCTTCAAGAGCTACATCGAGGCGGATGTGTTCGGTGGCGGCAGCAACAACCTTGGCAATGAGGTGTCGACCAACACCCACGCACTCACCGTGCGCCATGCCTTCGTCAGCTGGAACCACTGGCTGGCCGGCCAGACCTGGTCGAACTTCCAGGACACCGGTTCACTGGTTGATACGGTGGACTTCCTCGGCGTGACCGATGGCACCATCTTCGTGCGCCAGGCACAGATCCGCTACACCAACGGGCCATGGTCGTTCTCGCTGGAAAACCCGAAGACGCTGACCACCAACTACGGTGGCGCCGGTCGTCATACCAGTGGCGACAGCGTGCTGCCGGACATCACCGGTCGCTGGACCACCAAGGGTGACTGGGGCCACTTCAGCGTGGCCGGTCTGGTGCGGCAGCTGCATGACGGCGGCGACACCACCAGTGGTGCGGCCATCAGCGTGGCCGGCAAGTTCAACGTTGGCTCGAATGACGACATCCGCTACATGGTCAACTACGGCAAGGGCTTCGGCCGCTACTTCGCCTTCGGCCAGGGCACCGATGCCGTGCAGGACATGAATGGCGACCTCAAGGCGATCACCGCCTACAGCGGCTTCGCCGGCTGGCGCCATGCCTTCAGCAGCAAGTTGCGCGGCAACCTGATCTATTCCGCCGCCTACTACGACAACGATGTCGCGCTCACCGGCTACGGCGTTACCGAGACCTCGCATTCGCTGCGCGCCAACCTGATCTACACGCCGTTCCCCCGTCTGGATGTCGGTGCCGAGGTCAGCTACGGCAAGCGGGCGCTGGAGGACGATCGCGAGGGTGACCTGCGGCGCCTGGCCTTCACCGCCAAGTATTCGTTCTGAGGAGGGGAGAACCATGAGCGACAAATCCACACCGTCTGCCAGCGAATACTGGAAGGCGAACCTGAAGCTGATCGCCACGCTGCTGGCGATCTGGGCCCTGGTTTCCTATGGCGCGGGCATCGTCTTCGCCAGCTGGCTGAACCACATCCACCTGGGCGGTTACCCGCTGGGGTTCTGGTTCGCGCAGCAGGGTTCGATCTACGTCTTCATCGCCTTGATCTTCGTGTACGCGAAGAAGATGGGTGATATCGACCGTCGTTTCGACGTCCACGAAGACTGACGGGAGCCCACGATGGATCTTCAGACAATCACCTATATCGTCGTCGGCCTGACCTTCGCGCTGTACATCGGCATCGCCATCTGGGCGCGTGCCGGTTCGACCAGTGAGTTCTATGCCGCCGGCGGACAGGTCCACCCGGTCACCAACGGCATGGCCATCGCCGCGGACTGGATGAGCGCAGCGTCGTTCATTTCCATGGCCGGCCTGATCAGCAACCTCGGCTACGGCGGTTCGCTGTTCCTCATGGGCTGGACCGGCGGCTACGTGCTGCTGGCCCTGCTGCTGGCGCCGTATCTTCGCAAGTTCGGCAAGTTCACAGTGCCGCAGTTCATCGGCGATCGCTTCTATTCGAAGTCGGCGGCGACGATCGCGGTCGTGTGTTTGCTGGTGGCTTCGCTGACCTACATCATCGGCCAGATGACCGGCGTCGGCGTCGCCTTCTCGCGCTTCCTCGGCGTGTCCAAGGAGACCGGCATCTATGTCGGCATGGGCATCGTGTTCGCCTATGCGGTCTTTGGCGGCATGAAGGGCATCACCTACACGCAGGTGGCGCAGTACTGCGTGCTGATCCTGGCCTATACGATCCCGGCGATCTTCATTTCCATGCAGCTCACCGGCAATCCGATCCCGCAGTTGGGGCTGGGTTCGGACCTGGAAGGCCATTCGGTGTCGTTGCTGTCCAAGCTCGACCAGGTGGTGACCGACCTGGGTTTTGACCGGTACACGACGCAGGTTCCGGGCAGCAAGCTGAACATGTTCATGTACACGCTGTCGCTGATGATCGGTACCGCCGGCCTGCCGCACGTGATCATGCGCTTCTTCACCGTACCCACGGTCAAGGGCGCGCGTAGTTCGGCCGGTTGGGCGCTGGTTTTCATCGCCATCCTCTACACCACCGCACCGGCCGTGGCCGCAATGGCCAAGACCAACCTGATCCGCACGATCAGCCCTGGCGTGGTGATGCAGGACACCGACCCGTATGCCCCCGATGCCGCGATCAAGTACGACGAGCGTCCGGACTGGATGAAGCGCTGGGAAGCCACCGGCCTGCTCCAGTTCGAAGACAAGAACAATGACGGTCGCATCCAGTACTACAACGACAAGACTGCCAACACCGCGGTGCAGGAGAAGATCGAAGCCGCCGGCTGGAAAGGCAACGAGCTGAACGTCAATGCCGACATCATCGTGCTGGCCAATCCGGAAATCGCGCTGCTGCCCAACTGGGTGATCGCGCTGGTGGCGGCTGGCGGTCTGGCGGCCGCGCTGTCGACCGCCGCCGGACTGCTGATGGCGATTTCCTCGGCGGTTTCGCACGATCTGGTCAAGGGCGTGTTCATGCCCGCGATCAGCGAGAAGGGCGAACTGCTGGCGGGCAAGATCGCCATGGCGGTATCGATCGTGGTGGCCGGTTGGCTGGGATTGAATCCACCAGGATTCGCGGCCGGGACGGTGGCGCTGGCGTTCGGTATCGCCGCCAGCTCGCTGTTCCCGGCGATCATGATGGGCATCTTCAGCAAGAGCATGAACAAGCAGGGCGCGATGGCGGGCATGCTCGCCGGCCTGCTGGTCACGCTGTTCTACGTGTTCGCGCACAAGGGCCTGTTCTTCATCAAGGGCACCGAGTACGTTGGCCTGATCGGCGGACCGAACAGCTTCTTCGGCATCTCGCCGGAAGCCTTCGGTTCGGTGGGCGCGATCATCAACTTCACGGTAGCCTTCATCGTGCACAAGATGACCGCGGCTCCGCCGGAGCACATCCAGCACATGGTCGAATCCGTGCGCGTCCCGCGTGGCGCAGCGGCGGTGTCCGGAGCGCATTGACGGACATTGACCGATACTGGCGCGGGCGGTCCTCATGGGCCGCCCGCAACCTTTTTCGGACAAGGCACGGAGGGGAGTTCGCCGATGTTCCAGTACGCCAACCTCGCACTGACCTGGCTCCTGTTCCTGGCGCTGTTCCCGATCGCCTTCTTCTGGCTGCGAAGGGCCTGGCGCATCGGCGTGCGTCGGGATTTCTCGGAAGTCGCGCTCAAGGGCGGCGAACCACCACCGGATGCGGTGCGCTGGGCACCCTACGAAATGGCGATATCCGGCATCGCCGGAACCATCATCGCGGTGACCATCGTGTGGATCCTGGTTGGCGCCATGCCTTATGAGCAATGGACCGCGGTCGCCGGCAGCACCATCTGGTGCAAGTTCATGGCCAGCTTCGCGCTTGGCCGTCACGCACATGCGCTGGCCGCGCGCCGGAAGAGCTGAAGGACGGATCTGCAATCGCCGGCGCCCCGAGGCAAGATAGAGGGCGATGAATCCGCTGCTCGACTTCGACCATCCGCCGCTGTCGCTGCTCGATCCCGGGCAGCGTCGTGCCTTTGACCGCGCCTGCGACATCGTGCTGTTCGAAGCCGGCGAGCGGCCGCTGAAGGCGGGCGAATCCTCGGCGTCGGTGTATTTCGTCATCAAGGGGCAGGCGCAGGCGCTGCAGCTCCGGGACAGCGAAGAGCAGCCGTTGGCCGACTACGGTCCCGGCGACGTGCTCGGCGCCTTCGCGGTGATCCAGGGCGAGGCGCGCTTTACCTACGTGGTGCGCGAGGACCTGCTCTGCCACGCGGTCGACGCGGAGGTGTTCCGCCAGGCGCTGGAGAGTAACGAGCGTTTCGCCGCGTGGTTCAACGAGGGCCTGTCGGCCAAGCGCAGCCTGTGGCAGCGCGCCGCCCAGCACGAAGTGGCGAACGACGTGATGCTGACCCGAGTCGCCGATGCGCAGCTGGCACCGGCGGTCTGGCTGCATCCGCAGAGCAGCCTGCGCGAGGCGCGACTGGCGATGAAACGCCGTGGCGTCAGCTGCGTGCTGGTGCGCGAGTCGCCGGCCGCCGAGCCGGGAATCCTCACGCGCACCGACCTGCTGGATGCGCTGGCGCTGTCGAACGCGCAGCCGGACGACGCGCTGGCGTCGTGGGTCACGCGACCGCTGATCAGCATCGATGCCGGCGACGTGCTGTTCCAGTCGCTGGTGCTGATGACCGAGCGGCACGTCGAGCGTGTCGTCGTCCGTGACCAGTCCCGGCATGGCGAGATTCGCGGCACGCTGGGCATTGGCGAGGTGCTCAGCCACTTCAGCAGCCACTCGCACCTGATTGGACTGGAGCTGGCTAGGGCGGAAAGCATCGAGGCGGTGCAGCAGGCCTCGCGACGTGTTCCCGAGCTGGTCCGCGTGCTGCATGCGCAGGGCGGGCGCATGAGCTACCTGATGGAGATGGTGTCGGCGCTGAACACGCGACTGTTCCGTCGCCTGTTCGAGCTGATCCTGCCGATGGACTGGCAGTCGCACTGCTGCGTGCTGGTGCTGGGCAGCGAAGGGCGGCGCGAACAGATCCTGCGTACCGACCAGGACAATGCGCTGATCCATCCGGCCGGTCTTGATGAAGCCGAACTGGCGGCGGTCTGCGACCGCTTCAGCGAGGCGCTGATCGGCTGCGGCTTCCCGCCCTGTCCCGGTGGCGTGATGCTGCGCAACGATGCCTGGCGAGGTGACGCCGATACCTGGCGCACGCGCATCGACCGACTGGTCGGCAGCTCCGATCCGCAGAAACTGATGGATCTCGCCATCCTGCTCGACGCGCGCCCGGTGGCTGGCGACCCAGCCGTCTTCGAGCCGCTGCAGCGGCACCTGTTCGATGCCGCGCGCAACGACATCGTGCTGCATCACTTTGCCGCCGCCGCGCTGGCTTTCGGTACGCCACTGACCCTGTTCGGTCGCTTGCGCTCGGAAGAGCACCGGCTGGACATCAAGAAGGGCGGCATCTTTCCGCTGGTCCACGGCCTGCGTGCGCTGGCCATGCGCGAACAAGTGACGGCGCGAAACAGTTTCGACCGTGCGGCCGCATTGACCGGCGCTGGCGTGCTCAGTGAGGCGCTGGGTCGCGACGTACAGCAGGCACTGGCGATCTTCCAGCGGCTGCGGCTTGGGCAGCAGCTGGAAGCACTGCAGCGCGGCGAGGAAGCGGACAACCGGCTGCGCCTGGATGAGCTGCGACGGCTGGATCGCGAACTGCTGCGTGATGCCATCGGCGTGGTGGATGCCTTCAAGCAGGCGCTGCGCCAGCAGTTCCACCTGTAGGACGGGATCGCATGCACTGGCCCTGGCAACGATGGCGGCAGCGACGCGCGCAAGCCGATGGTCGTTTCGCCGCCTGCTTCGCGCCGTATCGTGGCGATGAATGGGTGGCGCTGGATCTGGAAACCACTGGCCTCGATCCGCGCGTTGACGAGATCCTCAGCATCGCCGCCGTTCGCGGCGATGCGCAGCGCCTGCGTTTGCGCGAACGGCTGGTGCTGACGGTGCGCAGTCGCAGTCATCGCGTGGCCGGCAGTTCGCGACACCACCAGCTTCGCCCCGTCGACGTGCGTAACGCGCTGCCGGTGGGCGAGGCGCTGGAGCAGTTGCTGGACTTCGTCGGTGGGCGGCCGCTGGTGGGCTATGTGATCGGCTTCGACGTGGCCATGCTGGATCGCCCGCTGCAGCGCCTGCATGGCTTCCGCATGCCGCAGCGACGCATCGACATTCGCGACCTGTACCGGCGCTGGCTGGCGGCAAGGCAGCCGGACCGTCCCGGCGAAGCCAATCTCGACGCCATCGCCACCGAACTCGGCATTCCGCTGTTCGAGCGACACACGGCATTGGGTGATGCGGTCACGGCCGGACTTGCCTACCTGCGACTGCGCTAGCTGCCCGGCGTGTCGGCGCCATCGAAGCCACGCTGCCGCCAGGCTTCATAGACCAGCACGGCAACGGCATTCGACAGGTTCAGGCTGCGGTTGCCGGGACGCATGGGTAGGCGCAGGCGCTGTTCGACTGGCAGAGAATCGATGACCTCGCCCGGCAGGCCGCGGCTTTCCGGCCCGAACAGAAGGGCGTCGCCTTCCGCATATTCCACGATGTCATAGCGCTGCCGGCCACGCGTGCTGACCGCAAACAGTCGCTTCGGCTTCAGGACTTCAAGGCAGCTGTCGAGATCCGGGTGAACCTGCAGTTCCGCGAACTCGTGGTAGTCGAGTCCCGCGCGACGCAGCTGCTTGTCGTCCACCGAGAAACCCATGGGTTCGATCAGGTGCAGGCGTGCGCCACTGTTGGCGCAGAGGCGGATGATGTTGCCGGTGTTGGGTGGAATTTCCGGCTCGAACAGGATGACGTCGATCAGCATGCGCGCATTATGCCGCCGCCCAACGCGCCGCAGTGGCTTCGCGAACAAGATCGCCGGCATGCTGCCGGCGATCTTGCTGGTTCCAATGCTTCAGGGAACCGTGCTTACTTCTCTTCGTGCAAGGTCTCGCTGCGGTTGACCTCGACCATCACCTTCTTGTGCTCGCCGTCGCTGCGATCGATCACGATCAGCTTGGTGTTGCCGTTCGGGTCGATCGATCCGCCGTGCTTGAGCTCGACGACCTTCTTGTCGCCGAGCACGACCACGGCATTGGCGTCGCCATCGGCGGCGCCATCCATGTTCAGCTCGGTGACCTTGCCGTCATCGCTGATGAAGACCATGGCGTGCTTGGCATCACCATCGGCGGCTTCGCCATCACCGGCCTTGATCACCTTGCGGATCTCGATGCGGTGGGCGCCATCGCCATCGTCATTGGCGTCGTCAGAGATCCAGTGCAGATCGCCGCCTGGCGGCAGCAGCTTGACCTGGGTGAGGTCGGTGCCGTCGTCGATGTCTAGGCCTTCCTCGGTGCGGCTGACGATGATGTTGCGACCGTCTTCAGCGACCAGCTGGCGGGTTTCGCCGATGGCCAGGTCGTCGGCGTTGAAGGTGGACACCTCGTCACCATTCACCAGCTTGATGGTGGTCTTTTCGATGGCGTCGTCACCGGCCATGGCGACGGTGGCGCAGCAGGCGGCGAGGGCGAGGGCGGTCAGGCCGCGCTGGGCAATTCGGTTGAAGCGCATGTCGGAACTCCTTTTCATGGGTTGGTTGCCCGGATCCCGCTGGAGGACGGTTTCCCTGGACAGGAGGGATACAGCAAATGCTGTGCCAACCCGTCGGCTGCGTGTTTTCCAGAGCATACGCCGGGCCGGCCCGGCGGAAATCCGCTTTTGGGGATGTGGCACGCAACGGGCATCCGCATTTGCGTCCGCCGCTCACGGGTTGCCGGCGTCGTCCAGCTCCTGCACGGCCTGCTGTGCGCTCGGCAGCCCGGGATTGATGGCCAGCGCCTTGCGGTAGGCGGCCAGCGCGGCGGCCTTGTGGCCCTGCTTCAGCAGCGCTTCGCCGTAGCTGTCCCAGCAGTTGCCGATGTCGGGGAACAGCTCGGTGTTGAGTCGGAAGATCGCCACGGCGTCATCGGTCCGGCCGCTGAACAGCAGGTCGTAGCCGAGCCCGTTGAGGATCAGGTCGCGCGGATCCTGCTCGGTCCAGTTACGCGTCAGGTCGGCGAAGTGCTCGCGGACGTAGTCGGCGCCGTGCTGCTGGTAGGCACGGTAGACGCTGATGCCCGCCGGCAGCGCCGGTGCCGCCGGTTGCTGACCCTGGATGATGCGGAAGATGCCGTCGGCCAGCCTTTCGGCGACGGGCTCGTTCATGTTGGCGAGCACGACGATGCTGACGTCCTCCGCCAGCAGCTCCATGTCTACACTGTTCGCGCCGTTGAAGCCGCCGGCCAGCGGAATGGCGCGGTGCTTCTCGTCGAAGACCGGCTGGATGCGCTGGAAGAAGTCGTCGCGCGCCTTGACGGCCTTGTCCAGCAGCCGGTCGCCGCGGAAGAACTCGCGGTACAGCGCCAGCACGTCGTCGGCGTCGGCGAAGAGTCCACCATCCGGCAGCGGCTCGCTGATGAAGTGCTCGTTGTCCTCGATGCCGTCGATGCCGAGGCTGTAGCCGATGGCGCGGTGGGCGGCCTGCTTCACGTTGCGGGTCACCAGGCTGTCGAGCATCAGCGGTTTCGCGATGCGCTGCTCGATGTTGTCGACGTAGGACTTGCCGGTGACCTTTTCGACGATCGCGCCGAGCAGTACATAGCCGGCGTTGGAATACTGGCGATCACTGCCCGGCTCGAACAGCAGCGGCATGTTGCGCAGTAGCGGCAGGATGTTGGCGATGGTCCGCGACTCGGGGGGCGAGTCCAGGAACGCGGGGCTGTGGTAGTCGCCGAAACCGGATTGGTGATCCAGCAGCTGGCGGACGGTGATCTTCCCCGCGTCGGGCTGGGTGAAGCCGTCGAGGATGTCGGTCAGGTGGCTGTCGAAGTCCAGTTTGCCTTCGCTGATCAGCTGCAGGACCAGGATGCGGGTGAAGGTCTTGTTCATGCTGCCGATGGCGAAGCGGGTGTCCGCCGTCACCGGCGTGCCGGTTGTGCGGTCGGCCTGGCCGAAGGCGCGGCGATAGACGGGTTTGCCCTGCTCGGCGACCAGCACCACGCCGGAGAAGATGCCGAGGTCGACGTACTGCTGTGCCAGGGCGTCGACGCGCTGGTTGAGGTCGGCCGGCAGGACGGATGGTTTGCCGGTTTCCGCCTTGTCGGCGTCGCGGGTGGCGGTTGCCGGGTTGGCGGCGGCAATGCCGACACCGGCAAGCAGCAATATCGCGAATCCGTGGCGCAGCAGACGGCTGACGCGGGGTGACGGGAATGGGTGCATGGAAGGCTCCGGTTTCTGGGATGGGGTGCAGGTCGAGCCGTTGGATCAGCGACCGTGCGCTGGCAGGCCGGAGCAAGCCCCATGCCAGAGTGTGTTGCGGTGGTGAAGATGCTGCGTGGATGGTCGGCAACCGCACGACGTCCTCATTTGGGGACGCGCGCTGGAGCAGAATCCCGATATCGGGTCAGCGAGACGAGCCAGCGAGACCGCTCAGCGAAAAGCGCCTATTCGCCGCCGAGTCCGAACTTCTCGACGCGATAGAGGAAGGCCTTGTAGCCGAGGCCAAGCAGACGGGCGGCCTGGCGGCGATTGCCGCCGCTGCGCTCCAGCGCCTGTGCCAGCAGCGAGCGTTCCATGCGCTCCCAGTCGAGGCCGTCGGCAGGCAGGCGGAAGCCGCCGTCGCCGTCTTCCGCGTCGTCGCGGGCAAGGCCGCCGGCCATCACTTCATCATCGTCGCCGAGCAGCAGCAGGCGTTCGACCGCGTGGCCGAGTTCGCGCACGTTGCCGGGCCAGTTACGCTCCATCAGCGCGCGCAGGACGGGCTTGGGGATGACGGCCTGACCAAGGCCATGCAGCTTCGTCGCGCGTTCGACGAAATGCTCCACCAGCAGCGGTATGTCCTCGCGGCGTTCGCGTAGCGGCGGCGTACCGAGTGTGACCACGGCGAGTCGGTAGTAGAGGTCCTCGCGGAAGCGCGACTCGGCGATTTCCTGCTTCAGGTCGCGATGGGTGGCGGCGACGATTCGCACGTCCACGCGCTGCTCGCGCTGCCCGCCAACCCGGGTGATCACGCCTTCCTGCAGTGCCCGCAGCAGCTTGGGTTGCAGCGTCAGCGGCAGCTCGCCGACCTCGTCGAGGAACAGCGTGCCGCCACTGGCCTGGGCGAAATAGCCGTCACGCGAAGCGACCGCACCGGTAAACGCGCCACGCTCGGCGCCAAAGAACTCGGCCTCGGCCAGGCCTTCGGGAATCGCGCCGCAATTTACCGCCACGAACGGGCCGTCGCGGCGTCGTGACAGCCGATGCAGGGCGCGGGCGACCAGCTCCTTGCCGGTGCCGGATTCGCCCTGGATCAGCACGCTGGCTTCGGTGGGCGCCAGCTTGTCGATCTGCCGATAGAGTTTCTGCATGGCCGCCGCGCGGCCGGTGAGGTCGAGCAGGTGGTCGCGGGTTTCCAGCTCGCTGATGAGGCGGCGATTCTCCTCGCGCAGGTCGCGCGTGCGCAGTGCGCGTTCGATGGTCAGCAGCAGCGCCTGCCGCTCGAAAGGCTTGGCCAGGTAGTCGTCAGCGCCGGCCTGTATTGCGCTGACCGCATGCTCGATGCTGCCGTAGGCGGTAACCAGGATGAAGCTCAGCTCCGGGCGGCGCCGGCGCACTTCCGCCAGCACCTGCAGGCCGTCGCCATCGGCGAGCTTGAAGTCGGAGACCACCAGGCTCAGCGTGTCGTCATCCAGCAGCCGGTTTGCCGCATCCAGACCATTCGCCTCGGAGACGCGATAGCCGGCCTGGTGCAGCGCCTTGCGTACCAGCTCGCGCTGGGTCGGGTCGTCCTCGACCAGCAGCAGGTGGTTCTCGTGGTGGCTGGGCATCAGCTTGCGCTCCGCTGATCGAGGTGACGATGGTGAAGCTGCAACGCGGCCTCGCAGCCGCCGCCATCACGATCCTTCAGCTGGATATCGCCGGCGTAGCGCAGGCTGGCCAGCCGCCGAGCCAGGTACAGGCCCATGCCGGCGCCCTCGGGTTTGCTGCTGACGTGGGGTTCGAACAGGCGGTCGCGGATGTCGTTGGCGATGCCGCGGCCGCGATCACGCACATGGATCACCGCGCCGTCGTCCTCGGCCTGCAGCGACACTTCGATGCGCCCGCCTGCCGGGCTGGCCTCGACGGCGTTCGTCACCAGCGTATGCAGCAGGATGCGCAGCTCCGCCGGCACGCCGCGCAGGTGCAGCGCATCCCCGTCCAGCAGGTCGAGGCCGATCTGCCCGTTGCTGGACTGGCTGGCTTCCAGCAGCACGTCCTCGATCAGCTCGCGCAGATCGACGTCGGTTTCCACCGCGGCTTCGCCGGCGGCCAGTGCCAGGAAACCGCGCAGCGCGGCGTCGACGCGGGTCAGCTGTGCGCGCGCGGTGTCCTTCAGTAGCTGGCTTTCGCGGTCGTCGCCGGCGCGGTCGGCCAGCTCTTCAAGCGCCAGGCCAACGGCGTGCAGGGGATTGCGAAGGGCGTGGGCGAGGCCGCGACCGATCTCGCCGAGTTCGGTGAGTGCGCGGCGCTGGCGCAGCTGCTCGGCCTGCTGCTCCAGTTCGGCCAGCTGCGTCGACATGCGATTGAAGGTGGTGATGGTGTCGCGCACTTCGGGCGAGCCGGCGACCGGCGCCTGCGCACCCAGATGACCGTCGGCCAGTTCGCCGGCGGTGGCGCCGAGCGTGCGCAGTGGCGCGGTGATCCGGTGCGCCAGCCAGAACGCCACCAGCAGGCCCAGGGCCAGCAGCCCGAGCACGCCCCACAGCAGGTTTTCGGAATAGCCGAGCAGGGCGCGTTCCAGTCCTGCGCGCGGCAGCGGAATGGCCTCGTCGATGCCGTCACCGGAAACCCACAGCGCCTGGCTGCCGTCATCCACGTCGAGGCGGCGGATCGACAGCCTGCCGGTCGTCGCGTTGCTGTCCGTGCCGGTGGCGATGGCCGGTGCGTCGCCATCCGTGCGGAATTCCAGAGTCAGCCGCGGTCGATCATCGACGCTGTCGTCGGCCAACGGCTGGTCGCCTTCGGCATGCGGCCCGGGCACCACGAAGACACGCTCGCTGTGGTCCTCCGACACGTTGCCATCTGCATCGGTGCGCTGTTCCACGCGCCGCTCGACACGTCGCAGCGGACCGCCGTCGTCGCCCTGTTCGCTGAGCACGGTGACGATGGTGTGGCCGACCGCGACCGCCGATTCGCCGAAGGCGGTGTTGAGGTCGCGGTTCAGGCGCAGCAGGCCGAGCAGCAGGATCGCGGCGAAGGCGGCCAGCAGCAGTGCGAAGGCAAGGAACAGGCGGAGTCGAAGGGACATGCGGGAACGGTGCGTCAGTGGACCTGGCCCGTCAACAAGCAAAAGCCATGCCGTGCTGGGGTCTGATCACCAGGGCAGCTGTTCGCCGCGCCAGTCAAGGAAGCTGCCGCTCTGCGCTGGGCCGGCATCGGCGATCACCTGCAGCAGGCCGGCTGCGGATTCGTCGGCATCGATCTCGGCGCCGCTGCCACCCATGTCGGTGCGCACCCAGCCCGGATGCAGCGCCAGCACCGTGATGCCGCGCGGTGCCAGCTCCGCGGTGAGCAGGCGCGTCGCCATGTTCTGCGCCGCCTTGCTGATCGCGTAGCTGGGCGTGCGGAAGCGCGTGGTGTTGGCGATGCTGCCGAGTTGCGAGGTGATGTTCGCCACGGTCGCGCCATCGGCCAGCTGCGCCGACAGCGCCTGGGTCAGCAGCAGCGGTGCGGACGCATTGCAGCGGAAGCTGCTTGCCAGTGACTCCGCCGACAGCTTGCCGAAACGCTCGCCGGAAGGCAGCACGCCGGCGTTGTTGATCAGCAGGTCGATGGGCCCGGCCACCAGCACGGCCTCCCGTGCCAGCTCGGCAATGCTGGCGTCGCTCGCCAGTTCCAGTGGCAGCACCCGCAGGTGGCCGGGATAGTCGCCGGTGAGGTGATTGAGCTCGGTGGCTCGGCCGGGCTGCCGGCAGGCGGCGATCACGCGATGGCCGGTCGCCAGCAACTGCCGGGTCAGGGCCAGTCCCAGGCCGCGATTGGCGCCGGTGACCAGGGTCTGCAGGGTTGTCGGATTTGCCATGGCCCGCTCCTGATGGCCTTTCCAGGCCGCATAGGTCGTCAGTTCTAGTGTAAATGGCCCGCCAAGCGGGTACGATCCGGGCTCCTTCGTGTGTCGGGTGCTGGTGTCTCGCTTCTCGTGAGACGCGAATCCCGCCCGGCCGCGTCCGTTTGAGCAATCCGTGAGGTGTACCGATGAGCTTCCGTCCCGGCTGGCTGGCTGCCAGCGTCCTCGGCACTGCGCTGTCGATTTCGCCCGCCGCGAAATCGCAGGTGGTGGACATTCCCTACGAGACCTTCACCCTCGACAACGGCCTGCGAGTGGTCGTCCACGAGGACCACAAGGCGCCGATCGTGGCGGTCAATGTCTGGTATCACGTCGGCTCCAAGGACGAGAAGCCGGGCAAGACCGGTTTCGCTCATCTGTTCGAGCACCTGATGTTCCAGGGTTCGGAAAACTTCAAGGACGAGTACTTCAAGCCCTTTGAGAAGGCCGGTGCCACCGGCCAGAATGGCACCACCTGGCTGGACCGCACCAACTATTTCGAGAACGTGCCGACCACCGCGCTGGACATGGCGCTGTGGATGGAGTCCGACCGCATGGGTCACTTCAAGGGCGCGATCAGCCAGGAGCTGCTGGACGAGCAGCGCGGCGTGGTGCAGAACGAGAAGCGCCAGGGCGACAACCAGCCCTACGGCAAGTTCTTCGAAACCCTGCAGCAATACAGCTTCCCGGAAGGCCATCCGTATCGCTGGGAAACCATCGGCTCGATGGACGATCTCAATGCGGCCTCGGTTGACGACGTCAAGCAGTGGTTCGCCGACTACTACGGTCCGAACAACGCGGTGCTGGTGCTGGCCGGTGACATCGACCTGGCGACGGCCCGGCAGAAGGCGCAGCAGTACTTCGGCGACATCCCGGCCGGCCCGCCGGTCGACCGTCTCGACACCTGGGTGGCGCCGCGCACCGAGTCGCGCCGCGTGGAAATGCAGGACCGTGTCGCGCAGAGCCGCGTGAACATTGCCTGGAACGTGGCCGAGCTCGGCAATCCGGACCTGACCTCGCTGGACCTGTTCGCCACCATCCTCGGCGGCGGCAAGACCTCGCGCCTGTACAAGCGACTGGTCTACACCGACCAGATTGCCGATTCGGCCAGTGCCGGCGTCATGGGCTTCGAGCTGGCCTCGCTGTTCCTGATCCAGGCTGACGTGAAGAAGGACGTCGATCCGGCCAAGGTCGAAAAGGCCATCCGCGAGGAGATGGCCCGCCTGCTGAAGGACGGCCCGACCGCGGACGAACTCGCCCGCGCCAAGACCGAAGGCCGTGCCAATCTGGTGCGTGGCGTCGAGCGCGTCGGCGGCTTCGGCGGCAAGGCGCAGGTGCTGGCCCAGTGCATGGTCTACGAGAACGACCCGGGTTGCTTCCGCACCGAGCAGACGCAGGCCGAAGCGGCAACACCGATGCAGCTCAAGCAGGCAGCCGACAAGTGGCTGTCGCGCGGCGACCTGACCATTCAGATCGATCCGTTCCCGACCTACAGCAATGCCGACAAGGGCGTGGACCGCAGCACCGGCGTGCCGGAGGTCAACCAGTTCCCGGACCTGAGCTTCCCGGTGCTGGAACGCGCCACGCTGAAGAACGGCATGGACGTGATCCTGGCGCGCCGTGACTCGATCCCGGTGGTCAACGTCGAGCTGCTGTTCGACGCCGGTTACGCCGCCGACCAGGGCCGCAAGCCCGGCACCGCCAGCTTCACCATGGACATGCTCGACGAAGGAAGCAAGACCCGCGGCCCGCTGGAACTGGCCGCCGAAGCCGATTCGCTGGGCGCACGCCTGTGGGCCGGCGCCTCGCTGGACAACGCACAGGTTGGCGTTTCCGCGCTGAGCGAGAACCTGCGTCCGTCGCTGGCCCTGCTGGCCGACATGCTGCGCAACCCGGCCTTCGACGAGAAGGAGTTCCAGCGCGTGCAGGCGCAGCGCCTGGCCGGCATCGCCCGCGAGAAGACCCAGCCGGCCAGCATGGCCATGCGCATCCTGCCGCCGATGCTGTACGGCGAAGGCCACGCCTACGCCACGCCGATGACTGGTTCGGGTACCGAGGAAGCCGTGGCAGCAATGACGCCGGACGACCTGCGCCAGTACCAGCAGGACTGGCTGCGTCCGGACAACGCCAAGATCCTGGTCGTCGGTGACACCACGCTGGACGCGGTGATGCCGGAGCTGGAGCGTGCCTTCGGTGACTGGAAGGCGCCGGCCACGCCGAAGCCGGTCAAGCGCATCGACAAGGTGGCGCTGCCGGATTCACCGCGCGTGTTCATCATGGACAAGCCGGGTTCGGTGCAGAGCATGATCATCGCCGGCGAACTGGCGCCGTCCACCAGCGCGCCGAACTACCTCGAAATCGAGACCATGAACGACGTGCTGGGCGGCGTGTTCACTGCGCGCCTCAACATGAACCTGCGCGAGGACAAGAGCTGGGCCTATGGCGCCTTCAGTTTCCTGGTGAGCGCGCTGGGCCAGCGTCCGTTCATGCTCTACGCGCCGGTGCAGACCGACAAGACGGTCGACTCGATCAAGGAGATGCAGAAGGAAATCGCCGCCTACATCGGCGACAAGCCGGCCACGGCCGAGGAAATCGCCAAGATCAAGGCCAAGGACGTGCGCTCGCTGCCGGGCCAGTACGAGACCGGCAGCGCCGTGCTGGGCGCCATCGAAAGCATGCAGCTGTATGGCCGTCCGGATGACTACGTCAGCACGCTGAAGTCGCGCATCGAGGCCCAGGACGACGACGCCATCCGCGCCGCCGCGCGCGAGGTGATCAAGCCGAACGCGATGACCTGGGTGATCGTGGGCGACCGCAGCAAGATCGAGCAGCCGATCCGCGAGCTGATGGGCGAGTCCGTGCGGGTGATTGATACCGACGGCAAGCTGATCGACTGAGCGGTAGCGCCGCGAACCTCTGGAAAAGGCCGGGCGGAGCGATCTGCCCGGCCTTTTTCTTGCGCCCCTGCACAGGATAGGCCCCGATTTCTTGCGGCATAGCAGCAAAGCAGGTAACTTCGGCAGGCTCAGCGGACCCGATGTCCGCCCCTACCGGTTGACCTGCATGCTTTTCGAGAAAGTTTCCATTGCCAGCGTGACGCATATCGACGCGCCCCGCGAACTGACCACCGAGGAGATCAACCAGCGCCTCAGCGCCACCATGGAGCGCCTCGGCATTCGCGCCGACGTGCTGGGTGACGTGGCCGGCATCAAGTCGCGCCGCATGTGGGCGGATGGCGTGCAGGCCTCCGACGCGGCCACGCTGGCGGCCGAGCAGGCCATCGCTGAGGCTGGCATGCCGCGCGAGAAGATCGGCCTGCTGGTCAATACCTCGGTGAGCCGCGACTACCTCGAGCCGTCCACGGCGTCGATCGTCTCCGGCAACCTGGGGCTGGCCGATACCTGCCAGAACTTCGACGTGGCGAATGCCTGCCTGGCCTTCCTCAACGGCATGGACATCGCCGGTCGCATGATCGAACGCGGCGAAATCGACTACGCGCTGATTGTCGATGGCGAAACCGCCAATCTGGCCTACGAGAAGACGCTGGAGCGCATGTGCTCGCCGGATGTCACCGAGGAGCAGTTCCGCAACGAACTGGCAACGCTGACCCTGGGCTGTGGCGCCGCCGCCATGGTCCTCGCGCGCAGCGAGCTGGTTCCGGATGCGCCGCGTTACAAGGGTGGCGTCACCCGAGCCGCCACCGAGTGGAACACGCTGTGCCGCGGCAACCTCGACCGCATGGTCACCGATACCCGCATGCTGCTGATCGAAGGCATCAAGCTGGCCACCAAGACCTTCAATGCCGCCAAGCAGGTGATGGGTTGGGTGGTCGATGAGCTGGATGAGTTCGTCATCCACCAGGTGTCGCAGGTTCACACCCAGGCTTTCATCAAGGCGTTTGGCATCGATCCGAAAAAAGTGCTGACCATCTTCGGCCAGCACGGCAACATCGGGCCGGCATCGGTGCCGATCGTGCTGTCCAAACTCAAGGAGATGGGTCGCCTGCGCAAGGGCCAGCGCGTCGCGCTGCTTGGCATCGGCTCCGGTCTCAACTGCTCGATGGCCGAAGTGGTCTGGTAGGCATCGACCGGCTCTGAACCTTCCGAAAGCCCCGCATTGCGGGGCTTTTCTTTTGTCCACGCCAGTTTGCCGCGCAGACTGCCCTGTCGCGTTGCCGGAGCAGCCGCTATGCTGTCCGCTTCGCACATGGGGAGCGCGAGCATGTCTCTGATTGGACGTCTGGTATGGGTGTTCACCGCCGTGGCCGCGATGGCCGCGAGCACGGTGGCGGTGGCACAGCCGACTCTCATCAAGAGTTTCGTGCCAGCCACGATTGGTCCGGGCAGTGCCTCGCAGGTGCGTTTCCAGATCAACAATGACGGCGGCACGCCCGTCACCGATTTGGAGTTCACGGATGTTCTGCCGGCCGGCGTGGCGCTGGCGGCACCGGCGCATCCAACGACAACCTGTCCCAGCGGCCTGATCTCCGCGCCCGATGGCGGCACGACGATCACCTTCACTGGTGGTGCTCTGGGCGCAAACAGCAGCTGTACGGTCAGCGTCTACGTCACATCGTCGACACTGGGCATGCACACCAACCCTGCGATTACATTGAGCTCCAGTGCTGGCAGCAGCATGAGCCTTCCCGTGGATCTCACGGTCGACGCCGGCAGGCCGGGCTTCTCCAAGGTGTTCGCGCCGTCGACCGTGCAGCTTGGCGGGCGATCCACGTTGACCTTCAGCATCGACAACAGCGCCAACGCAACAGCGGTCAACTCAGGCTCGTTTTCCGATACGTTGCCCGTAGGTCTCGTTATTGCGGAACCGTCCGGCCTCGCGACCGATTGTGGTACTGCGCCCGTTCTTCCAACAGTCAGTGCGGCCCCGGACGGTAATGCTGTTAGCTTGTCGTACTTCGGTAACCTGACGTTCCCACTGGTTGCCGCCGGGGCTTCCTGCACTTTGACGGTGGATGTCGTGGCGCAAGGCAGCGGGCAGCTGGACAATATCAGCGGCGTCGCGTCAGGCCAGGTTGGTATCAGCACATTGGATTTTGGGCTGGCCGTCGACTCTTTGCAGGTCAACCGCGACCTCATTCATCTATCCAAATCATTTGTCGACGATCCGGTGCCTCCGGGCGGTATGGCGACGCTGCAATTCACGCTGACCAATTTCAGCCGCACCGATGATGCTACAAACATCGCCTTCAGCGATGATCTCGATGCGACCTTGAGCGGCTTGCAGGCTGTGTCTGCGCCGACCAACACCTGTGGTGGCATGGCAACCTCTGGTTTTCCGACCAGCGTTTTTGGCTATGACGGCGGAACGCTTGCCGCTGGCGCCAGCTGCTTGATTGAACTGCAACTGGCCATCCCGGCAGGCGCGTCGCCGGGCACCTACACGAACACGACGTCCACAATTGCGGCAACGATAGGAGGCTCTCCGGTGCTTGGCTCGGCTGGTAGCGATCTTCTGTTCGTATCGCCGGCGCCGACGATTACTAAGACGTTCCTGGACAACCCGGTGGCCGCTGGCGACTCGACCACGCTCGAGTTCACCATCACCAACACCAGCGCAACCTCGTCGGCGACCAATGTCGCGTTTACCGACTTCTTTGCCACGATCCTGCCCACGGCGTCGGTGACGCCGGCGGCGGCGTGTTGTGGCGCCGGCTCCAGCTGTACGTTCTTCCAACTGGTAAACCCAATGGGTAACGATGTCACGCCGGCTCGACTGTTCGTGTCGGGAGGCACCTTGGCGCCGGCAGGCATGGCTGGCGACAGCTGTACATTCTCGCTGACCCTGAATGTGTCTTCGGATGCAGCCAGTGGCATCTATCCCAACGTGACAACACAGGTCAGTGCCACCGTGGATGGTGAGACTCGCACCGGTGGTGTCGCCAAGGACGACCTTGAAGTTGTCGGCGGCGTGCGCCTGGTGAAGCAGTTCACCGATGACCCGGTACTGCCGGGTGACACGGTGACCCTGCAGTTCGAGATCACCCACGATGGTGAAACTAATGGCGATGCCACGGCCATCAGTTTCACGGATGATCTGGATGCCGCGTTGTCCGGGCTTGTTGCGGTGGGGCTGCCGGTAAATGACGTCTGTGGCACGGGTTCGCAGATCAGCGGCACATCCATTCTGAGTTTCACGGATGGGACGCTGGCGACCGGTGAAAGCTGCACGTTCAACGTAACGCTGCAGGTGCCGGCTGCCGCGCCGACTGGCTTCCACACCAACACCACCAGCAATGTGTCGACCACGGTGTCCGGCCTCACGATAGTTACCCCCTCGGCCAGCGATGATCTGCTGGTCGCGGCCCTGGGCTTGAGCAAGGAGTTCATTGACGATCCGGTCTTGCCGGGTGGCACGGCAACGTTGCGCTTCACTATCGACAATACGAACGGCACGCTTGATGCCACGGGTATGTCGTTCACCGACGACTTGGGCGCCGTGCTGACCAATGCGACATTTGATGCGGGCTCCGTGCCGGCGACGCCTTGTGGCGGTAGCGTCGTACTCTTGTCGGCCAACCGACTCATGAGCTTCTCCGGTGGCAGCGTGACTGCGGGAACAAGCTGCACATTCGACATGCTCGTGCAGGTTCCTGTGGCCGCTGCGAATGGTGTGTACCGCAACCGCACCACCAGCCTGAATGCCACCATTGGTGGGACGCCTGTCGTCCTGCCTGCGGCCAGCGATGTGCTGACCGTCAACGACAACCTGCTGCTGCTGGAAAAGCAGTTCACCGATGACCCGGTGATGCCGGGTGGTACGGTCACGCTGCAGTTCACGCTGACCAACCAGGATGCGGCCAATTCGATTACCGGTATCGCGTTCACGGATGACCTGGATGCAGCTCTGAGCGGATTGGTAGCGACCGGCCTGCCCATGAACGATGTCTGCGGTGCCGGCTCGCAGATCTCGGGAGCGGGGCTGTTGTCGCTGACCGGCGGCAACTTGCCGGTGGGTGGCAGCTGCACGTTCAGTGTGATGCTGAACGTGCCTGCGGGTGCTTCGTCCGGCGATTACCTGAATACCACGAGCAGTGCGACCGGAACGGCTGGTGGGCTGGGCGTGACGGGTGATCCCGCCAGCGACAGCCTGCACATCCGCGTGGTCGATTTCAGCAAGGCCTTCGATGGCCCGAGCGCGGCGACGCGGACGGCGCAGCTGAGCTTCACCATCCACAATATTGACGCCAGCAACCCGGCGAGCGGTCTCGGCTTCACCGATGACCTGGACGCCGTGTTGACCGGCCTGGTGGCCGTCGGTCTGCCGGCCAGCGATGTCTGTGGTGTCGGCTCGCAGATCAGCGGGACGAACCTGCTGACCATGACTGGTGGTGACCTGGGGCCGGGCGAAAGCTGCACGATCACGGTCAATGTCCTGTTGCCGGCAACGGCGATGGCCGGCACCTACCCGAATACCAGCAGTGACCTGACTGCCAGCGGCCTGACCGTCGCCGTGCCGGCGATGGCGGATCTGGTGGTCGAACCGCCACCCAGCTTCGCCAAGGCCTTCACGCCTGCCACCGTGGGTGTCGGGCAGGCGAGCACGTTGACCTTCACCATCGACAACACCGCCAGTGCGCTGGTTGCCGCTGCGTTGAACTTCACCGACAACCTGCCCGCCGGGATGACGGTGGCGCCGACGCCAAACGCCGGCACCACCTGCGCCGGCGGCACGATCAACGCCGGCGTCGGTGCTACCGCAATTGCCTACAGCGGCGGCACGGTCGGTTCCGGCAGCGTCTGCACCCTGTCGGTGGACGTGGTGGCATCCACCTCGGGGGCCATGGTCAACACCAGCGGTGACCTGACCTCGAACACCGGTAACAGCGGCACCGCCAGCGATACCCTGACGGTGATTCCGCAGCCGGGCTTCAGCAAGGCCTTTGCACCCACCAGCATCGTGTCCGGCGGCGTCAGCACGCTGACCTTCACCATCGACAACACGGCGTCCACGGTGGCGCTGGCCAATTTGGCCTTCGTCGACAACCTGCCGGCGGGGATGACGGTGGCCACGCCGCCCAATGCCTCGACCACCTGCACCGGTGGCACGCTGACGGCCAGTGCAGGGAGTGGTTCCATCCAGTACGTCGGCGGCAGCGTTGCCGCCGGCGCCAGCTGCACGGTGCAGGCGGATGTCACCGCAACCACGCCGGGCAGCTACGCCAACAGCAGCAGCGCGCTGACTTCCGATATCGGTAGCGCTGGCGTGGCCAACGCGACCTTGACCGTGCTCGAGGCGCCGCTGTTTGGCAAGGCCTTCGCGCCGGCCACCGTGGCGCTGGGTGCTGTCAGCACGCTGAGCTTCAGCATCGACAACAGCGCCAATGTGGTGGACGCCACCGGGCTCGACTTCACCGACAACCTGCCTACAGGCATGGTCGTGGCAACACCGGCCAACGCTTCGACCACCTGTACTGGCGGCACGCTGACTGCCGCCAGCGGCGCGACGGTGGTCAGCTACAGCGGCGGTACCGCTCCGGCCAGTGCCAGCTGCAGCCTGCAGGTCGATGTCGAGGCACAGGCGGCCGGCACGCTGAACAACACCACGGGTGACCTGACCAGCTCGGCCGGCAACTCCGGACCGGCCAGTGCCAGCCTGACGGTCAGCGGCGCCGACATTGCCATCAGCAAGGCCTTCCAGTCCGATCCGGTGCTACGCGGCGGACAGGTGGTTCTGCGGTACACCATCAACAACCTGTCGCCCTCGGCGTCCGTGGACAGCGTGGCCTTCAGCGATGACCTCGGCGCGGTGATCCCGGGCTGGGCCGCGGTCGGCCTGCCGCTGGCGGATGCCTGCGGTGCGGGCTCCAGTGTCTCCGGAACCACCGTGGTCAGCCTCAGCGCCGGCAGCATCCCGGCGGCGGGCAACTGCAGCTTCGACGTAACCCTGCAGCTGCCGGGCACTGCGGCGCTGGGCACGGTGACCAGCACCACGGCAGCCGTGACCGCCAATGCCTTCGGCAACCCGATCACCGGCAACACGGCCAGCGATGACCTGACAGTGGTGTGGCTGGGCTTCACCAAGGCCTTCGTCTACAGCGGCTCGCCGGTTCCGGGCAGCGACATCGGCCTGATGTTCAGCATCAGCAATCCGGACCCGCTCAACGCGGTCACTGGCATCACCTTCTCCGATGACCTTGGTGCGGCAGTGCCCGGCATGTTTGCCAATGGCCTGCCGATGAGCGGTGTCTGCGGCGCCGGATCACAGATCGCCGGCAGCAGCGTGGTGACGCTGAGCAACGGCAGCATCGCCGCTGGTGGCAGCTGCAGCTTCCAGATCAGCGTGCATATTCCGAACAGCATCAGCGCGGGCACCTACACCAACAACACTAGCCCGCTGACGGCCACGCCGGCCGGCGGCTTGGCCTCCAGCGGCGACCCGGCGGACATTGCCAGTGCCAGCATCGCCCTGCCCAGCGGCGTGCCGGCACCCATCGTCGCCCCGAATGTGATCCCGACGCTGGATCCGCGGATGCTGATCCTGCTGGTAGCAATGCTTGGCCTGCTGGCGGTTACCCGAGTGGGACGAATGAACTAGGGGTTTCCCGGTGCCGCCATTTCGGGGCACCGGGTGTCTCTTGGCGCTCCGGCCAGCCGGTAGCCGAGGTGTCGGACGACGGGGGTGCTCACCCCCAGTCGGGGAAGGTTGATTCAACAATTTTGGGGGTCGGCATGATGATGGGAAGTGGTCGCGCGGCGCCTGTCCGCGCGAGGGTGGTCTTTTTCGGTTTTCTCGTGGCCGCCGTTGCCGCGAATGGTGCAGCGATTGCCGCATCTCCGGCGTCTGCGAGGGTGGCCAAATCAACGTCAGGCGTCGTTGGTGTGGCGCCGGATCTCGAAAAGACGTTCCTTGAAACCGCGACGCCACCAGGCGGCACCGCCACGATCCGGTTCTCGCTGACTCTCCCGGAGTCGGCGTCGACTCCGGTAACGGCCATCACCTTCAGTGATGACCTGGACGCCATGTTGTCGGGCGCCACCGCGGTGAACCTCCCATTGAGTGATGTCTGCGGGGCAGGTTCTGCGGTCACGGGTACGACAACGGTGGCCTTTGGCGGAGGCAGCCTGTCGCCGGGCGAAAGCTGTAGCTTCGATGTCGCGGTTTCGATTCCACCCGGTGTCGCCACCGGCCTCTATACTAATCTCACCAGCAACGTGGGTGCCGATGCGATTGGCGTGCCCGTTGCTTCCGCTGCCGCGGGTGCGGACCTGCTGGTCAGTGGCTTGGGCATCAGCAAGGCGTTTCTCGATGACCCCGTGGTACCTGGCGGCAGCGCGACATTGCAGTTCACCATCAGCAACGCAGCCGCAATCGAACCTGCAACGGCCATCGCGTTCACCGATGACCTTGATGGCATGCTTTCAGGCACTGTCGCGACCGGGCTTCCCATGAATGACGTCTGCGGGCCCGGTTCGCAGCTGAGCGGTAGTGGGGTGATCACGCTGTCGAGTGGCAGTCTTGCTGCGGGTGCCAGTTGTACGTTCTCGGTGGTTGTGCAGACACCGGTTTCCGCCGCGTCGACGGACTATTCCAACGTGACCAGTCAGTTGTCCGCCGAGGTCAACCTGGCGGCTCTCACGCTTGATCCGGCGCGCGACAGCCTGACCATCGATAGCGAGCTGCTTGCATTGTCCAAGTCATTTGTCGATGACCCGGTCATGCCCGGCGACACGGTGACATTGCAGTTCACGCTGACGAATGAAAGCCCCGGCGCTACTGCCGACAGCATCAGCTTCACGGACAACCTGGGTGCGGCATTGTCCGGGCTGGTCGCGGTTGGCCTGCCTATGAACGACGTCTGCGGAGCCGGATCGCAGGTCAGCGGAAGCGGTGTGCTGACCCTGTCCGGCGGCATTCTTGCGGGCGGTGCCAGCTGCACATTCGCGGTGACTTTGCAGGTGCCTGCTGGCGCCTCGGTGGGCGACATGCTCAACACCACGTCGTCCGTCACTGGGCAGATCGGTGGCCAGCCGGTCACCGGTGGTCCGGCGAGCGACACCCTGCAGGTTCGCGCGCTGACTTTCAGCAAGGCCTACTCCGGATACGCCGAGGCAGGCTCGACGGTCCAGCTGAGTTTTTCCATCACCAACCTGGATCAGGCCAACGGCATTTCGGGACTCGGATTCACGGATGATCTCGACGCCTCGTTGTCGGGACTGGTTGCGCTGGGCTTGCCGCAAAGTGACGTATGCGGCGCAGGCTCACAGATCAGCGGAAGCAACCTTCTGGTGATGACCGGTGGCGACCTGCCTCCCGGCGGTAGTTGCGTCGTGACAGTGACGGTGCAGGTGCCCCCGGGCACTGCGCTGGATACATACCCGAACATCACCAGCGAACTGTTCGTGCAGGGGCTTCCGGTCGGCCCGCCTGCCAGCGCGGACCTGCTTGTCGAGGCGCCACCAGCATTCCAGAAGGCGTTTTCACCTTCCACTGTGGATGTGGGCCAGTCCAGTACGCTGACCTTCTCCATCGACAACACGCTGAATAACGCCGACACGTCGAGCCTGGCATTCACTGACAACCTGCCGGCCGGCATGCTCATCGCGGCGGTGCCGAATGTCTCCACGAGTTGTGTGGGTGGAATCATCACCGCGGCGCCGGGAGCCGGTGTCATCACCTACAGTGGTGGTTCGGTCGCTGCAGGAGTCGGCTGCAGCGTGCAAGTGGACGTCGCGGCGTCCGCTGTGGGGAGCCTGGTGAACACGACGGGCGACCTGACGTCCGACAAGGGCAACAGTGGCGTGGCCAACGCGACCTTGACCGTGCTCGAGGCGCCGCTGTTTGGCAAGGCCTTCGCGCCGGCCACCGTGGCGCTGGGTGCTGTCAGCACGCTGAGCTTCAGCATCGACAACAGCGCCAATGTGGTGGACGCCACCGGGCTCGACTTCACCGACAACCTGCCTACAGGCATGGTCGTGGCAACACCGGCCAACGCTTCGACCACCTGTACTGGCGGCACGCTGACTGCCGCCAGCGGCGCGACGGTGGTCAGCTACAGCGGCGGTACCGCTCCGGCCAGTGCCAGCTGCAGCCTGCAGGTCGATGTCGAGGCACAGGCGGCCGGCACGCTGAACAACACCACGGGTGACCTGACCAGCTCGGCCGGCAACTCCGGACCGGCCAGTGCCAGCCTGACGGTCAGCGCTGCGGAGATTTCAATCAGCAAGGCCTTCAGCGCGACTTCGGTGTTGCGCGGAGGACTCGTCGATGTCACCTACACGATTGAAAATCTGTCCACCTCCGCGACCGTTGACAACATATCCTTCACGGAGGATTTCTCAGTTGCCATGCCGGGGTGGATTTACGCAGGTTTGCCGCTACCTGGCAGCGGCGTATGCGGGATGACGGGCACCATGGGAGGCTCCGGAAGTGTTGTCAGCTTGATACTTGGTTCGCTTGCGCCAGGTGAAAGCTGTACGTTGCCGTTCCAGTTGATGCTGCCTGCCAATGCACCCCTCGGGTTGGTTACCAGTACGAGCAGTGCGGTAACCGGTACGGTCTTCGGCAATCCGATCGCTGGCAACACGGCCAGCGACGACCTGACCGTGGTGTGGCTGGGCTTCACCAAGGCCTTCGTCTACAGCGGCTCGCCGGTTCCGGGCAGCGACATCGGCCTGATGTTCAGCATCAGCAATCCGGACCCGCTCAACGCGGTCACTGGCATCACCTTCTCCGATGACCTTGGTGCGGCAGTGCCCGGCATGTTTGCCAATGGCCTGCCGATGAGCGGTGTCTGCGGCGCCGGATCACAGATCGCCGGCAGCAGCGTGGTGACGCTGAGCAACGGCAGCATCGCCGCTGGTGGCAGCTGCAGCTTCCAGATCAGCGTGCATATTCCGAACAGCATCAGCGCGGGCACCTACACCAACAACACCAGCCCGCTGACGGCCACGCCGGCCGGCGGCTTGGCCTCCAGTGGCGACCCGGCGGACATTGCCAGTGCCAGCATCGCCCTGCCCAGCGGGGTGCCGGCACCCATCGTCGCCCCGAATGTGATCCCGACGCTGGATCCGCGCTGGTTGCTGGCGATGATGGCGATGTTCGCCTTGATCGCCGGGTTCCGCATCCGCCAGCAGGGCTGATCCCGGTTACCCTGCCGCTTCGGCGGCAGGGTCCGGGCGACGATGCGATAATCCACGGCCGCGCCCGGTGCGCGGCCGTTTTCTTTTTCGTTTCTGCAGATCGAGTCCGCGCGTGAGTCTTCCCCAGTACCCGTTCCAGGGATCCCGTTTCGAGGTCCGTCCCGGCATCCAGATGCACTACCTCGATGAAGGCCCGCGTGATGCGCCGCCCATCGTCATGGTGCACGGCAATCCCAGCTGGTCCTACTACTACCGTCGGCTGGTGTCGGCGTTCTCGGATCGCTACCGCTGCATCGTGCCGGATCACGTTGGCATGGGCCTGTCGGACAAGCCGGACGACGCGGCCTATCGTTACACGCTGGAAAGCCGCATCGATGACCTGGAAGCGCTCCTCGCGCATCTCGGCGTGACTCGTGACGTGACGCTGGTGGTGCACGACTGGGGCGGCATGATCGGCTTCGGCTGGGCCATGCGCTACCCCGAAGTCGTGCGTCGACTGGTGATCCTCAACACCGCCGCGTTCCCGCTACCCGAGGGCAAGCCACTGCCGTGGCAGCTGAACCTCGTTCGCAACACCAAGCTGGGTGCCTTGCTGGTGCGCGGTTTCAACGCCTTCGCCTGGGGTGCGGCCACGCAGGGCGTGATGCGCAAGATGCCGGCCGACGAAAAGCGGGCGCTGCTGTCGCCCTACAACAGCTGGCGCAACCGCATCAGCACGCTGCGCTTCGTGCAGGACATTCCGCTGGCTGCGGGTGATCCGGGCTACGACATCGTTGCCGATTCGGCGAGTCGACTGCACGAGTTCGCTGATCGTCCGGCCATTGCCTGCTGGGGTCTCAAGGATTTCGTGTTCGACGCGGACTTCCTCGATGGCTTCCGCCAGCGCCTGCCGCAGCTTGAAGTTCATGCCTGGGAAGACGCCGGCCACTACGTGCTGGAAGACGCGCACGAGCGGATCATCCCGCTGGTCGAGCGGTTCCTCGCCGACAACCCGCTGAAGCCGGCGACGGAATCCACGCCCGCCGCATGACCGCCAGCTGCAACATCGCGGCGACGCTGCCGCGCATGGCGGCCGAGGCGCCGGATCGCGTCGCCATCCGCTGTCCCGGCAAGCGCGGTGCGGATGGTCTCGCGACTTACGACGTCGCCATGACCTACGCCGAACTCGACACGCGTTCGGACGCCATTGCCGCCGGCCTGCTGATGACCGGCATCGCGCGCGGTGACCGCTGCGTGTTGATGGTGCGCCCGTCGCCGGAGTTCTTTGCGCTGATGTTCGCGCTGTTCAAGGCCGGCATCGTGCCAGTGCTTGTCGATCCGGGCATCGACCGGCGTGCGCTCAAGCAATGCCTTGCCGAAGCGGAACCCAGTGCCTTCATCGGCATTCCGCTGGCACAGCTGGCGCGTCGCTTGCTGGGCTGGGCGCGTGGTCGCATCCGGCATTCGGTCACCGTGGGCCGACGCTGGTTCTGGGGCGGGCCGCGACTGGCCGATATCGAAGCGCTGGGTGCGAACTCGGGCCCGCAGTTGCAGAGCACGGCTCCCGATGAAGTGGCGGCCATCCTGTTCACGTCCGGCTCCACCGGTGTTCCCAAGGGCGTGGTCTACCGGCATCGGCATTTCGTCGCGCAGATCGAGATGCTGGGCAGCGCCTTCGGCATCGAAGCGGGTGGCGTTGACCTGCCGACGTTCCCGCCCTTTGCCCTGTTCGATCCGGCGCTGGGCCTGACCAGCATCATTCCCGACATGGACCCGACGCGCCCCGCCAAGGCTGACCCACATCGCCTGCACGACGCCATTGATCGCTTTGGCGTCACCCAGCTGTTCGGTTCGCCGGCCCTGGTCGGCGTGCTCGCCGGATACGGCAAGCCGCTGCCCGGCGTTCGCCGCGTGCTGTCGGCCGGTGCGCCAGTGCCCAGTGACGTGGTTGCGACCATGCGCGAACTGCTGCCGGCGGATGGGGAAATCTGGACACCCTACGGCGCCACCGAATGCCTGCCGGTCGCGGTGATTGAAAGTCGTGAATTGCAGGAAACCCGTGCGGCTACCGATGCTGGCGCTGGCACCTGCGTGGGTCGACCGGTGCCACCCAATGAGGTGCGCATCATCGCCATCAGCGACGAACCGATTTCCGAGTGGTCATCCGAACTGTTGGTACCCGAAAGGACTGTCGGCGAGATCACCGTGGCTGGCCCGACGGCGACAGACGCCTACTACAACCGCGATGCCGCGACCGCCATCGCCAAGATTCCGGAGCAACTCGCCGATGGCAGCGAGCGCGTCGTCCACCGCATGGGCGACGTTGGCTATTTCGACGAACAGGGACGCCTGTGGTTCTGCGGCCGCAAGTCGCAGCGGGTCGAGGCGGTTTCAGGTCCGCTGTATACCGAGCAAGTCGAGCCGGTGTTCAACACGCATCCCGAGGTGCGTCGCACTGCGCTGGTTGGCGTTGCAAAATCCGGTGGAACGGAGCCCGTGCTTTGCGTCGAATTGAACGCTGATGTGCCGTCCTCCTGTTGGCCGGACATCGAAACCGGACTTCGCGAGATCGCCAGTGCCCACTCGCAATGCGCGCCAATCCGACGTTTCCTGCGCCATTCGGGTTTTCCCGTTGATATCCGCCACAACGCCAAGATTGGTCGGGAACAGCTGGCGCGTTGGGTCGCGACACAAATCCGCTAGACTCGATCCATTCCGTCAGGAGGTCGGCGATGAAGGTGCTGGTTACCGGTGGTGGTGGATTCCTGGGCCAGGCGATCTGCCGCCAGTTGCGCGAGCGTGGTGATGAGGTCATCAGCTACAACCGCAGCCGTTACGACGAACTGGATGCCATCGGTGTCGAACAGGTGCAGGCCGACCTTGCCGCGCTGGAGCCGCTGGTGGAGGCCAGTCGCGGCGTCGACGCCATCATCCATGTCGGCGCCAAGGCCGGCGCCTGGGGCAGCTTCCGCGATTACTTCGAGCCCAACGTACGCGGCACGGCCAACGTGATCGCCGCCTGCCGCATGAACGGCATCGGCAAGCTGGTTTACACCTCGTCACCCAGTGTTACCCATCGCAGCACGCGGCCGGTCGTCGGCGGCAACGAACAGAACGTGCCCTACGGTGAAGGTTTCAAGGCCTGGTATCCGGCGACCAAGCGGATTGCAGAGGAAGACGTGCTGGCGGCCAATGACGCGACGCTGGCTACGGTGGCACTGCGCCCGCGACTGATCTGGGGCGTGGGTGACAACCAGTTGTTGCCGCGTCTGGTGGAGCGCGCGAAGTCCGGGCGCCTGCGACTGGTCGGCGATGGCTTGAACCGCATCGACACCACCTACATCGACAACGCCGCCGATGCCCATGTGCTGGCGCTGGATGCGCTGGCACCGGGTGCGCGCTGTGCGGGCAAGGCCTACTTCATTTCAAACGGCGAACCGAAGTCGGCCAGCGAGATCATCAACAGCCTGCTGCGAGCCGCGGGCGCACCAACGGTGGACAAGACGCTGGGCTTTCGGGCCGCCTACTGGATTGGTGCGGTGCTGGAAGGCGCCTGGCGCGTGCTGCCGCTGAAGGGCGAGCCGCCGATGACCCGCTTCCTCGCCGAACAGCTGTCGACCACGCATTTCTATGACATCAGCGCTGCGCGCCGAGACTTCGGCTATCGACCCACGGTGAGCATCCTTGAGGGTTTGAAGCGTCTCGGCGAATGGTCGAGCACGGCTTCCGCCGCACGGGGTTGAGGCAGGGATGCCGAAAAGGAAATGCGCCGTGGAGGGCTTCTGGCGCAGGCGTCCGCCATCGGCAAGCTGCGCTACTCGTACAACGATGTCTCACCCGTTGGCCGTGTCTTGAAGCGCCGGTGCACCCAGAGGTACTGCGCGGGCGCCTTGCGCACGGCGGCTTCCAGTTCAGCCATGTATCGCGCCGCATCGGCCTCCGCATCGCCACTCGGCCAGTCCGGCCAGGGCGCACCGATGGTCAGTCGATAGCGCCCGTCGGCATCACGCCGCGACCATAGCGGCAGTGTCACGGCGTTCGCGCGTTCGGCGATGCGCGGCGTGGTGGCCAATGTCGACGCGGGCACGCCGAAGAACGGGACGAACACGTTCTGCGAGCTGAAGTCCTGGTCGGCGCCGTAGAGCACGGCCTCGCCGGCTTTCAGTTCGCGAAGCAGGCCACCAATGTCCTTTTTTTCCAACGTGTGTACGGCGTGGGCGCGGCGGCCCACATCGACCAGTGCTTCCAGCGGCGCCCAGCCATGACGGCGAACCAGCATGCGCGCCGGTGGCTGGATCACTTCATTGAGCAGGCGGCAGGCCAGTTCGACCGTGGTGAAGTGCGCGCTCAGCAGCAGCACGCCCCGGCCCTCCGCTCGCGCCGCTTCGATATGTTCCAGTCCCTCCACATTGAACAGACCGTGCAGTCGCGAGGACGGCGCGAACCAGGCGCGGATCATTTCCAGCAGGCCGGTGACGGTGGCACGGAAGTTGTCGCGAAGCAGCTGGTGCTGCTGGTCGGCCGAGAACTCCGGGAAACACAGGGCGAAGTTGCGTGCGGCGATGCGTCGGCGACGTCCGGCGAAGGGCCACGCAAACCACGCCAGCACCGCGCCGATTCCCAGCAGCATCGACTGCGGCAGGCGCGCCAGTAGCCACAGCAGCGGGTAGATCGGCCATAGCGGCCAGCTGGCGTTGGTGGCCGGCTCAGGCGTCGCCATTGTCGTTCCGGTGAGCGGGCCTTTTCGTGGCTTCGAGGCGTTTGGCGTACTTCAGGAAGGCGTAGAAGCTGTGCGTTCGCGCGGCGATCAGGCCGGCCCAGCCGTTGAGGAAATAGCGCTTGCCGAGGTACATGCGCCAGAAACTGAAACTCGGATAGAGCAGCAGCCGCAGCGCGATGAAGCGAATTGGCTTCGGCCTGGCGAGCAGGCCGCTGCTGTAGCGGTTGATCTTGTCCACGCGCGTGGCGATTTCCGGTTCGCCGTAGTGCAGGAATGGCGCATCCAGATTTTCGACGCGCTCCGTGGTTGCGGGTGCGGCGTGCACCGGCACGTCGTTCATGCGCGCGCGGCGACGATCAAACAGGCGTAGCTGCCAATTCGGCCGCGTGCCCGGATGCGGCCAGCGCCAGAACAGCCATTCGCGTCTTGGCAGTCGGAAGCCGGCTGCTTGTGGATTGGCGATCGCTTCGCGGATCCGCGACAGGCTGCCGTCGGCCAGGTGTTCGTCAGCGTCGAGCAGCAGCACCCAGTTGTTGGCGGCAAGATCGATGGCGGCCTGTTTCTGTGGGCCATAGCCGGCGAAAGCGCGTTGTTCGAATCGTGCGCCATGCTTCCGGGCAATGGCCTCGGTGGCGTCGCTGCTGCCGGAGTCGAGCACGACCAAATCATCGCAGCCGGCCACCGAGGCGAGGCAGTCGTCCAGTGTCGCCGCGTTGTTCAGCGTGGTGACGACCACGCTCAGCGGCGTGCTCATGCGGACTCATCCCGCTGCAGAAACCCGAGCCACAATGCCAGCAGCCAGAACAGCAGCAGGCCCCAGAAGCTGGAATAGAAGGCGAGGTGGGTGTTGAGCGGGAACACCATCACGATCAGCGCCTGCGTGGGGGCCAGCGCCTTTTCTCGCTGGCCCGGCGGAAGCTGGCGCCAGAGGCGGATCGCCGCGACCACGGCGGCCAGCCAGCACAGCAGGCCAAGGGCGCCGGTTTCGGCCCACAGTTCCAGCAGCAGCTGGTGTGCGTGCAGTGCGGTGTCACCGTGCGATACCCAGTGGTCGTCTGCGCCAGCGTAGTCCGGATAGGCGTCGCGGAAGCCGCGCACGCCGACGCCGTTGATCGGGTGGTCCGCGCCCATGTCGATGGCGGCCTCCCAGATTGGCAGCCGTCCTGACAGTGCGTGATCGAGGCCGTCATGATCGAAACTCAGCGCGGCCATGCTGCGCTCGACGCGGGCATCGAAGCTCGGTGACAGCCAGTACGCGGCAACGCCCAGCACCAGCACAATGACGCTGCCCGCCACACTCATCAGTGCGGCGCGCTTTCGCGGGCGACCGCTCCATAGCGCCAGCAGCAGGGCCAGTCCCAGCATCAGCCAGCCTGCGCGTGCCCCGGCGAGGAACACCACGACGAGCAATGTGCTGCCGGCCAGCATCAGCCCTCGAAGACCGAAGCGTCGCTGCACCGGGATCAGCAGCAAGGGTGACAATGCCGCCAGCACCAGCCCCAGCTTCAGGTTGCCCGCGCCGAATACGCCGGACAGTCGCTGCGGGTCGCTGGGACCGCCGAAGCTGAAACCGGTCACGGCTTGCAGCAGGCCATCGAGGCAGAATAGTGCCAGCAGCGCTGCAGCACCGACCGACACCCGCCAGCGTGCATCGGTATCTCGCAGAGCCTCGATGGCGAACAGCAGGAAGAACAGGAAGCGCAGGTCGGCGGCGACTTCGGTCCAGGCGCGCCGGGCGTCGATGGCGTCGGGCGCCGACAGCAGCTCCGGCAGCCAGTAGCCGAGGAAGACCAACAGGCCAAGCCGCGGTACTGGTTGAGCCAGGTCGATACGGCCACGCAGCAGCAATACGATGCCCGCAATCGCGCCAATCAGGATTGGTAGCTCGGACAGCCGGCCAACCGGCAGCAGGACCAGCACGCCCAGTAGCACGGCGGCTCGCCAGTGACGCTTGATCGACTCAGCCATCGACCAGCTCCGCATACAGCGCCAGCGTAGCCTGCTGCATGTCGGCGACGCGATAGCCTTCGAAGGCAGCGACCGGCGTCGGTGCCTGCAGCAGCTTGCGTGCCTTCACCAGCAAAGCCTGCTCGTCGCCAACCGGAACGGTTCCCGCGGGATACAGCGCGGCCAGCAGGTCGCCAACACCGCCATGGGCGAAGCCGACGACGGGTCGCTGCATGGCCAAGGCTTCCAGTGCGGTGCGGCCAAAGGCTTCCGGCTTGGTGGAGAGCTGCAGCACCAGGTCGCTGGCGGCGTAGGCATCGGGCAGGTCATCGCGGCTGACGCTGAAAGCGACGCGATCCTCGATGCCAAGCTGTCGAGACAGGGCCTTCAGCTCATCGAGATAGGGCTGGCGCGTGGCCTGATCGACGCCAGCCAGCAGCAGGCCGACGTTGTCGTCACCTTCAGCCAGCTTTGCGCAAAGGCGCAGCGCGATATCGTGACCCTTGAGTCGCGTGCCGCGTCCCGGCATCAATAGCAGTTGCCGGCCGGCCAGCTCGGGAAACTCGACATCCAGTTTCGCGCGCCATGCCGGGTCGGCCTTGCGAGGCGAGAACAACAGCGGGTCGAAACCGCGCGGAATCACCCGCAGATCGCGCCGCGCTGCCTGCGGGTAGTGCTGCTGCAGGTATTGGCGCACGCAGCCGGACACGCAGATCACCCGATGCGCTTCCAGCATGATCGCGCTGTAGCGACCCACCGAATTGAGGCCGTGGACGGTAGTGACGACCTTTGGTGCCTGGCCCGGCCAGCCGCTCAGCGCCGTCTTCGCCAGCCACGCCGGCAAGCGCGAGCGCACATGCACGATATCGGGCCGGACTTCCTGCAATGCGCGGCGCAGTGCCGGGATGCGGAACGGCGTCGCCAATGACTTGCGGCCGATATCCAGGGTGACGTGTCGGCCGCCATCGGCAACCAGCTGTTCGACCAGCCGCCCGCCAGCGGAAATCACCAGGCTCCGATGTCCGGCTTCGACCAGCGCCCGGTTGATCTCCAGCGTGCTGCGCTCGACGCCGCCGGACTCCAGCGCCGGCAGCAGCTGCACCACGGTGAGCGGTCGGGTCACGACGTATGTGCGGCCTGCTTCAATCTTCCAGCACGAACACCGAGCCGCAGTACGGGCAGGTCGCCTCGCCGGTGGCCTCGATGGGCAGGTAGACCCGTGGGTGCGAGTTCCACAGGCTCATTTCCGGCGTCGGGCAGCTCAGTGGCAGGTCCTTGCGATGGACCGTGTAGCGGCGTTCGGCGTTGGCGGGCTGGTGATCGGCAGTGCTCATGGGCGCAATGGTCGTTTCGACAAGGCGGACATTCTACCAGCCGCACCCAGCGCTGAGGCTGCTCAGGGCATGTCGAACAGCAGGAATTCGGCCTCGCCCTGCAATGAGTGGATGTCCAGCTCGCGCTCGTGCTCGATGGCCGCGCCGTCGCCGGCGTTGACCACTGTGTCGTTGACCTGCAGGCGGCCGCGGATCAGCTGCAGCCAGGCGCGGCGGCGGTCGGAAAGGCCGTAATCCACGCGCTTTGTCTCGTTGAGGCGCGATGCCAGCACGCGGGCGTTCTGGCGGACGTGCAGGGCGTCATCGCCGGGATCCGGTGATACCAGCAGGCACAGCCGATTGCGCAAAGCCTCGTCCTCGAACTGCCGTTCGGCCCAGCCCGGTGCGCCATTGACGCGGTCCGGCTGCAGCCAGATCTGCAGGAAGTGCAGCGAACGCTTGGCGTCGCCGTTGTGCTCGCTGTGGCGGATGCCGGCGCCGGCGCTCATTACCTGCAGACCGCCGCGGCTGAGGCGGCTTTCGTTGCCGGCGCTGTCCTTGTGCTGCAGCTCTCCGTCCACCACCCAGCTCAGGACTTCCATGTTGGCGTGGCCGTGCGGTGCGAAACCGCGACCGGCCTGTACGCGGTCCTCGTTGAGCACGCGCAGTACGCCAAAACCGTTGTGGTCCTTCCGGTAGAAATCGCCGAAGGAAAAACTGTGCGCGCTGTCCAGCCAGGCGAGCCGGGTACGGCCGCGGTCGGCGTCGGGCAGCAGGCTGATCATCGTGGCGATCCAGTGTTCAAAGGTGACAACGGAACCTGCAGTGTGCCAGCTTTGCCGGCGTGATGACGGATCCCTGCTGCCAATCCTGCCGCCGCTTGCTGCTTCAAGCGGTCGTCCGCGCTGTTGGGCGTCATGACTGAACGACTACGCATCCTTGCGGTCAGCGATACCTCGGCCGGCAATCGTCGGCAGGCAGAGGCGCTGGCTGCCGCCGTGGCGAAGCAGGCGAATGGTGTCGCGGAGACGCTGGTCATCGTGCCGAAAGCGCCATGGCGTTGGTTGTCGCCGTATCGACTGCCGCTGTCTGCCTGGGCCTTTGATGATGCCTTCCGCCAGCAGCTGGGCAACCCGCCGGACATCGCCATCGGCTGCGGTCGCCAGGCCGCGCTGGCGACGCGGCTGCTGCGTAGCGCAGGCAGTCGCGTGGTGCAGATCCTCGACCCGCGCATTGATCCGTCGAACTACGACCTGGTGATCGCACCCGAACACGACGGTCTCAGCGGCGACAACGTCCTCACCACGCTGGGTTCGCTCAATCCCATCGACGATGACTGGTTGGCCGAGATGCGCCAGCGCTTCGCGCGCTTCGCCGCGCTGCCATCGCCGCGCATCCTGCTGGCGCTGGGTGGACCGACGAAAACCTGGCCGCTGGATGAGCTTTCGTTCAAAACGATCGCTGATGCCGTGAGTGCCCTGCATGCGCGTCTTGGTGGCAGCCTGCTGGTAACGACGTCTCCTCGCAGTCCCGATTGGTTGCGCGACGCCGTGCATGCGCGTCTCGGCGGCTTGACCAGCGAGCTATGGCTGGGCGAAGCGACAGCGGCCGCCAATCCCTATCCCGGCTTCCTCGCTTACGCCGACCTCATCATCGCCACGCCGGACTCCGCCAACCTGCTTTCCGAGGCCGCCGCCACCGGGGCACCGTTGCTGTGTCCGCCGTGGCCTGAGCAGACCGGAAAGCTCGCTGCGCTGACGACTGCACTGCATCAACGCGACATCCTGACGTGGTTGCCCGAAGGCAGATGCATTGTCGGTGATGGCGACGAGTTTGCTGGCAAGCAGGGTACCCGGACCACGCCGCATCGGGCTGTCGACGGAGTGGCTCTCGAGGTGATCAGGCGACTGTTTCTCGGCACTAGAATTGAAATAACTAACTGAAACACAACACATTATCCCGCAATACGCAAATATCATGATTTTGCGGGATAATGTGGTCATGGAACGTTTCGACGACACCGCATTACGCGTCCTGATCGACCTGCGCGATGCTTACGACGCCACACTGGCGTTGTGGCGTTCGCTTGACGCGCACGAAGGGCGCATGGTGTGGAAAACCGTGTCGCAGCGTGACTATCTGTACCACGTCTTTGGTCGGCAAGGTCGCGGCAAGTCGCTGGGCCCGCGTTCGCGCGAAACCGAGGCGATCTATGAGCAGTTCCGCAGCCGCAAGCACGACATCAAGTCGCAGCTGGCGGACACCGAGCCCGATCTCAAGCGTGCCGCCGCCATGTATACGGCAACGGCGCTGCCGGTGATCGACTCATGGGCGGCAAAATTGTTCCAGCACTTGGATCGCAGCGAACTGCTGGGCAGCCATGTGCTGGTGGTCGGCACCAACGCGTTGCCGGCCTACCAGATCGAAGCGCAGGTTCGGTTGGGCCAGCGCATCCATGCCACACGCGATACCGACATCGCCTGGGTCGATGCCTCGGCTGCCGACGAGCCGATGCTGTGGCCGGTACTGCGGGAATTCGACGACAGCTTCCGCGTCAATCTGGAACGACCGTTCCAGGCAATCGGGCGAGGTTCGCGCGAGCTGGAAGTGCTGGCAGCGCCGTCGCGTGTTGGTGGTCTGCGTCGCGAGCCTTTGCAGCCTGTCGATGCGCTTCCCGAGCAGGAGTGGCTTTTGCTGGGCGAGCCACTGCGACACGTCGTGTCGTCGCTGGATCGAACGCCCACCGCGTTGATCGTTCCCGACCCCCGCTACTTCGCGCTGCACAAGGCCTGGCTGGCCGACAAACCGGAGCGAGACCCACTGAAGGCGCCCAAGGATCGGCGACAGGCCGAGGCAATCGCTTCATGGTTGCCACTGATGGCGCGCTACCCAATCAACGAGGCATTCATCGCGGCGCTTCCTGAAGAACTCACTGAGTATGCGGAGCGAATATTCGATTGAGATCTGTCGATGCGTTTCACTTCGTTCTTCAATCCAGTCGAGTGTCCTGCGTGCTCGGTTTCGCCAAATGCCGGTCAATGGCGATGAAAGCCAAACCGCCGGCAAGGAGGCCAATTGTTGCGCCTGTTCCTACGAAGCCAAGAATTGAACCAACGAATGCACCAAACAGTGTGCCCAGAACTTCTGCGCACCAGAAAATGATCGTGTTGGTTATGGAGAATTGCTTGGTCACAATCGCCGACGCTAACTCGATATTGCGATTGACGTGTAGCACCAATTTCCCGAGTCGTCCATGCGGCCGCTGCACTCGTCACTGATCGTTGGCGTATAGCCCAAAGTCGTCGGCAATCCGGTGTACCTGTGCAGTCGCTTCGGGCATCTCGGCGCCCATTGGCTGCACGCGAGGGCGTGCATCGAGGGTGCAGGCCTGCGCCTGGGCAAGCAGGCGTTGATGGGCATCCGATAGCGCGTTGGCATCAGTGGCGCTGAGGCTGCCGGCATCGCGGCAGGCGGTGATCAGGTCGTGGCTGCTGCGGTGTTCCAGCAGGGCGGAATGTGCGTGGGCATCTCGCAGGACGATGCCCTGCAGCAGGAATTCGAGGTCAACGAGGCCGCCACGCCCCTGTTTGAGGTCGAAGGCATCGCCGCGGCTGCGGTCGAGTTCACCACGCATGCGCTGGCGCATCGTGGCGATGTCGCGTCGCAGTTCATCCGGGTCGCGCCGTGCACCGAGGATGTCGCCGCGGATCCGCTCGAAGGCTTCGGCGACACGCGGACTGCCGGCAATGCAGCGCGCGCGAACCAGCGCCTGGTGTTCCCAGGTCCAGGCGCGGCTCTTCTGGTAGTCGGCGAAACTCTGCAGCGTGGAGACCAGCAGGCCCTTGGCGCCATCGGGCCTGAGACGAAGGTCGACGTCGTAGAGCTTGCCGGCTGGCGTCAGCGTGCCGAGCAGGCTGACCACGCGCTGCGTCACGCGCACGAACCACGCTGGCGCATCCAGCGGACGTTCGCCATCGCTGATTTCGCTGCTCTGCGTGCCGTCGTACAGGAACACCAGGTCGAGATCCGATTCGAAGCCCAGCTCCGCGCCGCCGAAGCTGCCGTAGGCGATCAGCAGCAGGCCACTGTCGGTGTCGCTGCTGCCGGGCAGGCTGCCGTGGCGTCGGCGCACGTCGGTTTCCGCCAGCGGCAGCAGGCGACGGACGATCAGTTCGGCGATCAGCGCCAGCCCGCGCGCGCAGTCGGCCGGCGAGCGACGATCGAAAAGGCGATCAAGGCCAAAGCGGAAGCTGGCGCTCTGCTGGAATTCGTTGAAGGCCAGCAGCTGCGACTCGATGTCCTCACCGCGTGCGCTGCCGAGGCTGCGCTCCAGCTCGGCGGTCAGCTCGACGCGGAGGTCGTCCTCGTTGTCCTCGCGGTTGTGACGGTGATCGAGCAGGTCATCGAGCAGCAGCGGATGCGCCGCGATGCGCTTCGCCAGCAGCGCGCTGCGCGCCATCACGTCGACCACGCGGATCAGCGCGTCGGGCTGCTCGGCGAGCAGGGCGAGGTAGCTGGACCGGCGCAGCACGGCCTGCAGCAGGTCGAGCACGCGTTCCAGGCTCACGGCGGGATCGGCTGTCTTCGCGATGCGATCAAGCACGTCGGGCAGCACCCGGTCGAGTCGGCTGCGCGCACGCGCGGACAGGCCAGCGCGATCCGCCGCGCGGGCGAACTGTGTCAGTCGCTGGTGCAAGGCTTCGGCATTGCGGAAGCCCGCGCCAGCCAGCAGCGATGCGGCGTCCGCCTCATCGATGCGCCGCCAGTAGGTGGCCAGCTGTTCGGCACTCTGGCTCGGCGGCGCCGGCGCGTCGAACACGTCGTCGAAGCAGGCGGAGACGGCCTGCCGATGCTGTCGCAGCGCTTCCATCAATGCCGCCCAGTCGTCGAAGCCGAGCCCGATGGCGATACGTGTCTGCGTCTCGCTGTCGTCGGGCAGTTCGTGCGTCTGTTCGTCGCGCAGCATCTGCAGGCGATTTTCCAGGCGGCGGAGGAAGCGATAGGCGTTGAGCAACTGGCGCGTGCTGTCGCCGTCCAGATAGCGTCGTCGTCGCAGCGCGGCCAGCGCTGGCATCAGGCTACGCTGGCGCAGCTCGGGTTCGCGGCCGGCACGGATCAGTTGCAGCAGCTGCACCACGAATTCGATCTCGCGGATGCCACCGGGTCCCAGCTTGATGTGCTCGGCCAGGTCGCGCCGCTTCACCTCGGCGGCGATCAGCGCCTTCATCTCGCGCAGTCCTTCGAAGGCCGTGTAGTCGAGGTAGCGGCGATAGATGAAGGGTCGCAGCGTGTCGAGAAAATCCTCGCCGGCAGCGATGTCGCCTGCGACCGGCCGCGCCTTGATCCAGGCGTAGCGCTCCCAGTCACGGCCTTCGCGCTGGAAGTACTGTTCCATGGCGCTGAAGCTCAGCGCCAGTCGTCCGGCTTTTCCGAACGGGCGCAGGCGCATGTCGACGCGAAAGGCGAAACCCTCCGAGGTGACGTCGCCAAGCAGCTGGATCAGGCGTTGTCCGAGACGCAGGAACCAGGTTTCGGCGTCGAGTGGTCGCGCGCCGTCGCTGCTGCCGGTCGCTTCACCGGCGTAGCCGAACACGAGGTCGATGTCGGAGCTGAAGTTGAGTTCGGCGCCGCCGAGCTTGCCCAGAGCGAACACCGACAGGCGGCGGGGTTCGCCATCCTCATCACGCAGCCAGCCGTGGCGCTCGGCGATGGCCTTCTCGGCCGCTGCCAGGGCGAGCTGGATGCAGCTCTCGGCCTGTCGGGTGCTCGCGGCCAGCGTGTCTTCCAGCGCGGCGCCACCGACCTCCCGCCAGAGGATGTCGAGGCTCAACGCATGGCGATAGCGGCGCAAGGTGTCCATGCCTTCAGCCGCCAGCAGCGCGTCGATTTCCGGCGCGACCGGTGTTTCACCCAGCGTAGTGATGGCGGAAGGGTCGCGACGCAGACGCTCGAAGGCGTAGTCGCTGGCCAGCAACAGGCGGCGCAGCTGTTCGTGATCCAGTGCCGGTGGCGGCGCGCAGCCGGCCTCTCTCAGCGCGGCAAGGCGGCGTTCGACCAGCGCCTGCCCCGGATGTGATCCGGGGTCGTCAACGACGCTGGCAGGCTCGCGGTCGGGCATGCCGCGATTGTGCCACGGCGCCCTTGACGGCTACTCGAAGCCGTTGCCGAAGATCAGCGTGCAGGAGACATCGATGCTGACCACGGCCGTGTCGCCACCATTGATCGTGTAGGTGAAGCTGTCGCTGCCGCAGTACTCTGCTGTCGGCGTGTAGCTCGCGAGGTTGCCGTTCTTGACGGCGGTGCCGTGGCTGGCCGCGCCGACGCTGACCAGCGACAGGCTGCCGTCGTCTGGATCGGGCGTGTCATTGGCGAGAACGGCGATGTTGGTCGCCGAGCTGTTGCGCGCCACGGTGATAGGGCCGTCGTCGTTGGCGATCGCCGCGCCGCTGTCCACCGCCGTGATGGTGATGCTGGCTGATTTCGTCGCGCAAAGGTTGGGCGATCCGCCGTCGCAGACCTGGATCGACAGCGTGCAGCTGGCCGGCGGCTGCGGGCCGGGCTGCGTGAAGCCGTAGGTGCTGCCACTGAAGCTGCCGCCACAGGTGTCCGCACCCAGCACCGAGCGAGCAATGCCCGGGCCGTCCACATCGCTGATGGTGGGCGTGTAGGTGTATGCGACGCCTTCGGTAGCCGTCGTGGACGGGCTGTTGGTGATCGTCGGCGCGTCGTTGATGCAGGTCACGGTGACCGACACCGTCGCGCTGTCACCGCCATTCACGGTGTAGGTGAAGCTGTCCGCACCACAATAATTGGCGGCCGGCGTGTAGCGCACGTTGGCGGAAGTAAAACTCGTCGTGCCATGACTGGCCGTGCCGACGCTGGCCACCGACAGGCTGCCATCGCCGGGATTGGCTACGTCGTTGGCGAGCACATTGATCGTATTGAGTCCGCTGTCCTCGTTGACGGTTGCACTGTCATTGTTGGCGATGGCGGCACAGTCCAGCTCCAGCATGGCCTTGCTGACGCCTTTGGTGGCGTTGTTGTCGGTATCGGTGGCGCCGGCATTGCCAGCGACCACGCCGGTGCGGAAAGCATTGCCACAGCCGACAACGTCGGGAACCTGTCCCGGCATGCCGCCATTATTGCTGTTGCTGTTGGTGGTAGTCGTCAGTGCGGCAATGGCGCCGCCCTTGCCCTGTCCGGTATTGCCTGCGCAGGCGCCGCTGGAAAACAGACAGCCACCGTAGGCCACATCGGATTCGAAGGCGGAATTGTTCAGCGTCAGGATGCCGGCGCGGACAAAGATGGCGCCGCCCATGCCGGCAGCTCCGCCGCCACCGCTGGCGGAACCGTTGCCGGCAAAGTTGCCAGCGGTTGCCGAGTTGCCGCCACCAGCACCGAAACCGCCCTTGCCACCGACCGCTGCACCCGAGGTGTTGGTGCCGCCGCCGCCACCACCGCCGCCGAATCCACCGTTACCGCCGGTGCCGGGCAAGGTCGAATCAGCATTGCTGCAGGTTCCCGCCCCGCCGCCGCCGCCGCCACCGGCAAAACCTCCCGTTGCGCCGTTTTGCGCCGCAAGGCCCGAGCAGGCGACAAAGCCAAGCGTGGCGCCCGCGCCGCCGCCACCGCCGCCGGAAAAGTCGCCGGCTGTCGGTGCCGTGCTGGGATTGCTGCCGCCCGCGGCGGCGCCGCCGCCGGATCCGCCTGTCACGCTGTCGGCAGCTGAGGGCGCGCTGCCGCCGCCACCACCGCCGCCGAAATCGGCGTTCTCGCCGTCGCCACCATCGCCGCTGGCGACGCCCTTGCCGCCATCGCCGCCCATGCCGCCGCCACCGCCGCCGCCATTGTTGGTGCTGGCGCTGATAGGCAGGCCGTCGCCGCCATTGGCCTGGTTGCTGATGAAGTCGACGCCGTCGACGGTGACGTCACCGTTGTAGATGAACAGGGCACCGCCGAGACCCGCGCCGCCGCCGCCGCCGTTGCCGCCATCCGCGCCAGTAGCGTTGCCGCTTTGCAGGCTGAGGCTGCTGATGCTCACCGTGGGGGAGCTGACATCATCGCCGACGCGCAGGATGCGGGTCAGACCACCGCCGCTGAGAATGCGTCCCGTGATATTGCCGGTCAATTCCAGGTTGCTGGTGATCACCAGCTCACCGCTGACGACGGCATCGTAGGCAAGAATGACGCGATCCGAACCGCCCGCACTACCCGCGATGCAGCTTCCGCTGGCGGCATTGCTGTTGGCCGCGCGGATGGCGTCGCTGATATTGCACTGCCCAACGCCATTGCCGTTGGCGGTGATGGTCGCCGCGCGCAACCCGACCGGCGAAAGCAACGCCATCAATGCAGACCCCAGGGCGATTGCCAGGACGCTCTGGCGAGGTTGGGTGGGCAGCGAACGCATCATCAATGAACTCCGGGAGCGAGCCCGTCAGGGGCGGCCAAATCGGTGGTGGGCGAAAGGAACGCGATCGTAGCGCAATTGCCGGCGCATCCCGCCGCTGTTCATGCAAGCAAGAAAAAGCCCGCCTCGATTGCTCGACGCGGGCTTTTTCTCCCTCCCCACATGTGCTGGCGCCTGTTCGGCGAACCGCGCACCCGGCCAAGACTAGAGACTTGCCGGAGAAAGTCACGCTGCACTGCACACAAAGCGGTTTGGCAGGGCGCAGCGGATTGGTCACACTGTCGCGCTTTGATCGCCCGGAACCGCAGTCAGGCATGTTCAGCACACTCGACCAGCTCACCGCCGACGCGAGGTCACCCTTCGACCTGGTCATCCTTGGCGCCGGTCCAGCCGGCATCACGCTGGCGCTGGAAGCCGCCCGGCGGCAGCCTGGCTGGCGCATCCTGCTGGCCGAGGCCGGTGGATTTGAACCTCCGACGCCTGCCGAGCGCGATGCCTACGAAGGCGAGTCCACCGGCGCACCGTATTCGCTGCTGGCGACCCGGCTACGCTATTTCGGCGGCACGTCGGGGCACTGGGGTGGCTGGTGCCGGCCGCTGGATCGCATCGACTTCGAGGCGCGGCCGAATGCGCGAACCGTCGGTTGGCCAATCAGTCATGACTCGCTGGCGGCGCACTATGAGGCAGCTGCCCGGCAGGTGGAGCTCAGCAGCAACGACTTTGGCACCGAGGTCATCCGTGAGCAGCATCCCGGGCGCCTGATCGAGTGGGGCGACGCTGGTTTGTTCCGTAACCAGCTGTTCCGCTTCAGCCCGCCGACACGTTTCGGCAAGCGTTACCGCGATGCGGTGAGCGAGTCGGCCGTGACGGCGGTCTTGGGCGCGACGGCGACGGACTACTTGTGGAACGGAAACCGCGTTACCGGAGTGATGTTGAAATCCGCGGATGGCGGTGGCCGGCAGATCGCCGCCAAGCGTGTGGTGCTGGCCATGGGCGGCATTGAAAGTAGTCGCCATCTGTTGCTGATGCAGCGCCAGCAGGCCAGCGTGGCAGGACTTTCCAGCCACTGGAACGGTGTTGGCTTTGCCGACCACTTTGGTGTCCGCCCGGGCGCGCTGTGGCTGACCGCCGGATTGGGCTACCACCGTCATGAGAATGACAGCGGTCCGCATATGGCGGTGATCAGCCCGGCGGAGGCGGCGCTCCGCGAGCGCGACTGGAACAACAGCTGCATGCTGCTGGAGGCGACCGGTCGCAGTGAGGCGCCGGTTCCGCAGAACTACGTGATGAATCGCGGCCTCGGTTTCAGCGGCCGCGACATGTGGCTGTATGACGTGCAGATGATCGCCGAGCCGCGACCTGGTCCAGACAGCCGCATCTCGCTTGCAGAGTCTGTGGACAGCTTCGGTCTGCCGCGCACGCACATCAATTGGCAGGTGGACACGAGGGATGTCGATTCGGCAAAGGCCCAGTTCGCCGAGCTGTGTCTGGAAGTGGGGCGTCTGGGCATTGGGCGGGGACGCATGGATCCGGTGGATGCCAGTGCAGTGGTCGCGTCGCCGACGCCAGCCTGCCATCACATGGGAACGGCGCGCATGTCGGTGAGCGCGGCTGATGGCGTCGTCGACGAGCAGCTTCGCGTCCACGGTAGTGACAACCTCTACGTACTAAGCTCGGCGGTGTTTCCCTGCTTCGGATTCTCGAATCCGACGCTGACCATTTGCGCGCTGGCGTTCCGTCTGGCCGAACACCTGGAGGCCGCATGACCAGTCGACGCGGCTTCCTGATCAGCGGCGCGGTGCTCGGAGTGGGTACGACCGCCGGCGTCGTGGCCTGGCGCAATGGCTGGCTGTCTTTTGGTCCGCGCCCAAGTGGCCTTGGTAATGCCATGGACGACTGGATGGCGACCCGGTCTGGTCTGCGACGCCTCGGCAAGAATCTGGATGGGTCGTCGCCGGAGTGGGCCGCGCTGGATCGGCAGCAGCTGGCCGCGCAGTTGCGTGAGCGACTGGGCGAGGTGCCGGCTGAAAGCGATGTCCTGGCGCAGCAGCTTCGAGGGCGCATCGCCCAGGACTTCGCAGCAGATGCGGCAACTGACGAGCGCGTATCGCTGGATGGCTGGCAGCTGTCGCGCACGGAGGCACTGCTGGCGTTGCTCGCCTATCGCTGCCTTGGCGACGAGGTTGACGGTGAGTTGCCACCCGTTGCCGAGCAGAGCTTCCTGACGCTGGAGAACTGGGGGCCACAGCGGACCGTGCAAGGCAAGTCGGTCAACACGCAGAGTGACGGGCACACCGGCCTGTGGTTCCGTTTCAACGAGCCGACGCAGTCCTGGTACGAGATTTCCATAGACGGCGAGCGCCAGCCCACTTTCAGCAATGGCAAGGTGCTGACCTCGGGTCTCCACGGCGCATTGCAGCAACGCATTCTTGGCACGCCGGGGCACTATGTGGTGGCAGTGCATGACGACATGAATCGCCGCTGGCAGACTCTGGGCGAGTTCGTGGTCGACGTACCACCGACGCCCTACACGCGGGAGGATGGCAGTGTTTCCGCCAGTTTCTGCGCCATCGAGCTTTGGGGTCCGCAGGCGACGCAGGTGGGCGTGGCGGAAAATCCGCAGCCGGATGGCTCCATGGGCGTCTACGTCCGCACAGGTTGTTCGCCGAAGGACTCCACGCTGTATTTCGATGGAAATGCGCTGGTGACGACGGTGCAGGCTGACATCGTGACCGCGCGCCTGCCGGTCAGTCTGTTGCAGTCGGTGGGCGAGTTCCCGCTGGTGCTTCGCAGCACCAGGGCCGGCGAAGAAATCGTGATCGGCAACATCGCGGTGACCAGCACGCCACCGGCGCCGCCCGAGCCGACGCAGTAAGGTCAGGTCCTATTCGATCAGGACCGACAAGATCCGGCCCTAGAGCAACCAGGCAGCCAGGCCGAGGAAGCTGCCCATGCTGAACACGTCGGTCAGCGTGGTCAGGAAGATGGTCGATGCGGTGGCGGGATCGAAGCCGAAGCGCTTCAGGATCAGCGGAATCAGCACGCCGGCCACGCCGGACAGCACGCAGCTGAGGCCCAGGGCCGTCAATGTGATCGCCGACAGCATCAGGGCCTGGCCGGGCATCTGACCGCGCGAGATGAAGTACATGGCGACGGCGGCTACCGCACCGGTGATCAGGCCGTTGAGCAGGCCGAGCCAGGCCTCTTTCGATACCAGCCATTTCTTGGTGTGCGCGTCGAGTTCGCCCAGGGTCATGCCACGCAGGGTGACGGCCATGGTCTGCGAGCCGAGGTTGCCGCTCTGTCCGGCCATCACTGGCAGGAACATGGCCAGCACCACGACACGGTCGATCACGTCCTGGAACAGGCCGACCACGGCCGCGGAGACGAACACGGTCAGCAGGTTGATCTGCAGCCACGGGTGGCGGAAGCGGAAGCTGCGCGGCCATGGCGTGGCGAGGCGCTCTTCCTTCTCGACACCGACCATGGCGCCGGCCTGCGCCGAGATCTCGAAGGCCTGCTGTTCGAACAAGGTCTGGCCACGGACCTGGCCGATCAGGCGATTGCGCTCATCACAGACCGGATAGACCGGATAGTGCCGTGTCACCACTTCATGCATGGCGTCTTCCAGCGGCTGCTCCGGTCGCAGCACGAACGGATCGGCCAGCATGATGTCGGCCAGGCGCTGGTCGGCGGCAGCGAAGACCAGTTCGCGGAAGGCCACCACACCGAGCAGGTGGCGCTCGCCGTCGGCGACGAACACATAGACCACCATGCGTCGCTGCACCACTTCGCGAAGTTCGGCGATCACCTCGCCGACGGTCATATCTGGCGGGAAGATCGCTGGCGCGGATTCCAGCAGGCGGCCGACGCTGCCTTCCGGGAAGTCGTGGCTGACCAGCCACAGCACTTCCTTCTCCGGCGGTGCCGCGGCGACGATGCGCTGTCGATGCGGGCGATCAAACTCTTCCAGGATTTCCACCGCCTGACCGTGCGGCAGGCGCATCAACAGCTCGGCCACCTCGGCATCGTCGCGACCTTCCAGCAATTTGGCGGCGCTGACCTCATCCAGCTCGCGCAGCCGCTCCAGCAGTGGCAGGTCTTCGGCGATGTCGCTCATGGGCGCTCCGGTCGTGGGCGGTTGTTGGTTCAGGCGGACGTGGGTTGCCGCTTGAGCTGGATGAGTGCCGAGGTGTCCGCATCACCGTCACCACGATCCGTCAGCTCGGCGTAGTCGGCCAGCGCCTGGTCGATGGCGGTGTGGCGGATCCCGGCATCCTTCGCCATGCCCTGCACGATGCGCAGGTCCTTCAGCATGTGTGCGCACTTGAAGCCGGGCGCGAATTCGCTGCGCAACATCGTGGCGCCGCGCTTGTCGAGGAACCAGTTGCCGGCGGCGCCGGCGCCCAGCGTCGGCAGCA